>JAABUR0100000188.1_pt1 | contig 145064 bp, 152 predicted proteins | sample 5560091 | NCBI WGS metagenome assembly JAABUR01 (sample SAMN10711879, study PRJNA513375) | rock metagenome | isolation source: Antarctica rocks | place: Antarctica: Victoria Land, University Valley sud | reverse complement strand
CCAGATCCGGCTCCATTCCGCCATCGGCTACCGCACACCGAACGAAGCCGAAAGCGAATGGATCCAACAACAAGAAGCAGCATAAAAACCACAAGATCACTGTCCGGAAACCGCCGGGCCGCTCAGGGTGGGCTCGTCGAGCCGGGTTGTCCGGGGCGTTTACGGGGGCGGTAGGACGGGCCGTCCATGAGGATCTGGTGGCTGGTGTTGATCAGCCGGTCCAGTAGTGATTCGGCGACGACGGGGTTGGGGAACAGCGGGTACCAGTCCAGTGGTTTGCGGTTGGAGGTCAGGATCAGTGGGCGGCGGTTCACGGCCCGGTCTGATATCAGCTCGTACAGGTCGTCGGCTTGGCCGGTGGTGTGCTCGCGGAGGGCGAAGTCGTCCAGGATCAGCACGGCGGGTCGGGTGTACTCGCGGACGCGGGCGCCCCAGGTGCGGTCGGCGTGGCCGCCGGCGAGGTCGCCCTGCGTCCTGGCGCTCCGGCAATACCGGGGGCATCAAACTGACCGGACAGCGGTGTGCCTCGAGTGTGCCTCGAGGGTGACAGTCCGATAGGGTCGCGCCGTGTCGGGGCAGCCGTGGTCGCAGGTACCGACTACCGGTGTGCTGTTCGACCGCCTGATCGATGACGCAGCCGTCTTCCCACCGGGTTCGGCCACCTTGGTCGATGCGCTCGCGAACCACCGCTGCTTCCGGGAGTCGCCTGCATCACGCTATCTGGGACCGCTGCTGGTGCCGGCATCCGCGGCAACGGCCCTGCTCGAGCTGGTCGGCGATCCGGCGGAGCCCCTGAACATCGCCGTGATCGGCGCCGGTGGCGACCCAGCGGGTGTCGTGCAGGCCGCACGGCAACTCTGCTCGCGCGCCGGTCTCACCGTGGTTGGCGTGGAGATTCCGCTGGCGGGTACATCGGTGGACCGCGTGCTCGACGAGCTCCGACCGGTGACGGACAGGCACATTCCGATCGCACTGGAGGTAAGGCGGGACCCGGTCGTCGATGTGCTGGCGATCCTCCAGCACCCATGTTTGCTCGCCGGCGACCTGGCTCGCGCCAAGTACCGCACCGGCGGCATCGGCAGCGGCAGCGGCAGCGATGCGGTACCTGGTGTCGCCGAACTCTCGACGTTCATCGCGACGATCGGCGGCGCTCAGCTGCCGGCCAAGTTCACCGCAGGTCTGCATCACGCGGTGACCGCCCCCGGTCAGTACGGAGTGCTGAATCTGATGGTGGGTGTTCGCAGGGCGATCGCCGCCAGGGGGGCCGCGGGACATCCGGCGAATGCGCGGGGGGTCCGACCGGCCCTTGCCGATCCGGCGCTCGTCGAAGCGATCGGGGTCGACCTGCGGTGCAGCGATCCGGAGCGGCTCAGCGCAGAGATCGGTTCCTGGACGGAGCACGAGATCTACCTCGTCCGAAGGATCTTCAGATCATTCGGCTGCTGTGGTGTGCTGGAGCCGCTGACCGAGCTGGCGGGGCTGGGCCTGATCCCCCCGATGGCCCGCGACCTCACCGCACCCGATGGGCCGCGATGAACAACACGCATGGGTTCGGTCTGGATCACCTGCCGTACGGAGTGTTCTCGACCGGAGCGGGAACGGCGCGGGTCGGCGTCCGCTACGGCGATCGGGTGCTTGACGCGGCGGCAGCAATCCCGCGGCACCGAGAGTTATTGGCGCAACCCGCGTTGAACCCACTGATGGCCGCCGGCCCTGCGGTGTGGGCAGAGCTACGGCGCGACATCGCCGAACTGCTGACGGTGCAGCCGGAGTCGCCCTACCTGCTGCCTCTGGCCGACGTCGAGATGCGCCTGCCGATCGCGGTCGCCGACTACGTCGACTTCTATGCCAGCGAGCACCATGCCGCCAACCTCGGCCGGCTGTTCCGGCCGGATGCAGAACCGTTGTTGCCCAATTGGAAACACCTGCCGGTCGGCTATCACGGGCGAGCCGGAACGGTCGTCTGCACCGGAACTGACATCCGACGTCCGCGGGGACAGACGAAGTCACCGGATGCCGCCGCGCCGACCTTCGGCCCGTCACAACGGTTGGACATCGAGGCGGAGGTCGGCTTCGTCGTCGGCGTCGGCTCGGAGCTCGGATCTTCCGTCCGCGCGAGCGCTTTCGCCGATCACGTGTTCGGCGTGTGTCTGCTGAACGACTGGAGCGCCAGAGACATCCAGTCCTGGGAGTACGTGCCGCTCGGGCCCTTCCTGGGCAAGTCGTTCGCCACCAGCATTTCCGCCTGGATCACCCCGCTGGCCGCACTGCAGGGGGCCAGGACGGCCGCGCCGCCCCGCGACGTCCGGGTGTGCGACTACCTCGCCGACGGCGACGGATGGGGCCTGGACCTGACCTTGGAAGTGCGGTGGAACGGCACCACCGTCTCCCGGCCACCGTTCGCCGGTATGTACTGGACAGCGGCACACATGTTGGCGCACATGACGATCAACGGCGCATCGCTGCGCACCGGTGACCTGTTCGCCTCCGGAACGGTGTCCGGCCCCGACCCGGCGACAGTCGGCAGCTTCATCGAACTGAGCCGGGGCGGGAAGCAGCCCGTGACGCTGGCCGACGGGTCCACCAGGACCTTCTTGCTGGACGGTGACACCGTGACGATCAGCGCTACCGCGCCGAGCGTCAGCGGGGGAAGGCTGACCCTCGGCGAGGTGACGGGCACGGTGACGCCGGCCAGATGACCATGGGTGGACGACCGAACGACGGGCGACCGTCGGTGGGAGGTGGCTCGATGTGGGCGGCGCGGAGCCGATCGGGCGGGTCAGCGATCGTCGCCGCGACTGCTCCGGCACCCGCCTGCCGGTGTGGACCGTCAGAAGGGCGGTTCGTCGGCCGCGTTGTCTGGGGTTGCCGTGTCTGGAGTTGTCGTGTTCAGGGTAGTCGAAAGGTCTTGGTGCGCAGGTAGTGTCGGCGTCGAAGGAGTAGCAGGCTGGGTTCGGCTTGTCGGTTCGCCGTCGGTGTGTTGATGGCCGGCGCTGTTGGCTGGATCGGTGGGCTGCGGCTGGCCCGGACGCGGTGGATGCCAGAGCCGGCGGGGCGGGGTGCTGACGGTGGTGCCCATCGGGGTGCTCCAGGTGGTCCACCCGTCGGTGTGTCGGCGCACGGTGAATCCGCCGCCGTCCTTGGCCCGGTGGTGATGTTTGCACAGCACGGCGAGGTTGTCCGCCGAGGTGGGTCCGTGGGGAAACGGTATTGTGTGGTCGATCTCGCAGCGGGCGGCGGGCTGTCGACAGCCCGGCGCGGTGCATGTTCGGTCCCGGGCGAGCACGTGGTCGGCCAGCTGTGACGGCGGCTGGTAGGTGCGGCGGCCGTAGTCCAGCAGGGTGCCGGACAGTGGATCGCAGACCAGCCGCCGGAGTTCACCGTCGGCGGCGATCCGGCGGGCTTGGTCTGCGGTGATCGGGCCGTGACCGCGGAGGTCGCACGGCACGTCGGCGCCGAGCACCGCGTCCAGCGGCATCGTCACCTGCACCTGCGGCCCGCGTCGATGCTGGCGGGGTAGGCAGCTGCCACCGAACCGGCCAGATTCGAGTATGTCGGTGCAGATGTCGAGGAGGGCATCCACCCGGCGTTGATCGGTGACCCTGATCTCGCCCGGTGTCTTCGCCAGGTCGGCGACCGCCGCGATGCAGTCGTGGATGGCGGCGATGTCGGTGGCTGACGAGATCACTTGCAGTCCAGCCATTCCGTCCGGCAGCGACCATCGGGACACTCGTCGCCGGGAAGACTCCGACCGATGCCGGGTGGTGGCTCCATCGGGGTCGCGCCGCAGGATCGCCTGGCGAATCGCGGTCCGCAGTTCTGGGACGGTCTGCCCGGGTGCTGCCGCCAGCACGTCGGCCTCCACCTGGGCGGCGACTTCTTCGGAAACGTTCTCGGTTCGCCCGCAGCGCGGTGACCTTGGGGGTGGGCAGCAGTCCACGCCAGCGTGCGGACACGGTGCCGGGCAGCCGGCGAGCGGTCTGCTCTGCCTCGTCCAGCCGCCGGGTTGCGGTGCCCTCGGAACATCCCAGGGCCAGCGCGATCTCGGTCGCCAGGTGCTCCCGCAGCCCCGGATAGCTGCCGGCCAGCTCGGCGAGATCGGCGGCCGCTCTGGCCTGGAAGTGCGCCACCAGCCTCTCGGCCGCGACCACCGACTCCAACAGAGCGTGCGAGAAGGCCGGCACCCGATCGACACCGGTCGACCGCCGCCCCGCATCGGCGGCGGCATCCAGCACCCGCCGGGCCGGACGCGGCCGATCACACAGCAGCTGCGCGAGCTCGGTGAATCCCAGTTCCGGGGTGCCGCCCAGCATCGACCGCCACACCTCGAGGGCAGCAAGCGACCCCGCAGGCGGACCGGTTCGCCCGTCGGCGGCGGCGTGTTGTGAAGGAATGCTGACCGTTGAACGGTGACCCGCCGGCTGCCCGCCGATCGACAGGCCGCCGATCGACTGGACGGCTAAGGTGTTCGGCCCAGAGCCCCCGGCCGAGGCGGTCCGCAGGTCCCTACCCACCGAGGCGACCCGGCGGAGCGCCGCGGCCCGGGCTCCGACGTGCTCGAGATCGAACGATGTGTATACAGCTAGGATAGCAGAAAGCGAACGTATGTTTGATAACTGAATAATGAAGATTCGCCCTGTGGAAGTGAGCCACTGGAAGCTCTAACAACAGGCGTTACCCGAGCAGCGGCCCCCCGTCGCATCGGCCGCCGTCGTAACGGCCGCGGTGGCACCCCGTGGCACCCGTCGCACTCCAAGACGGTCACAGCGACACACGCCAAGACGGTCGCGACGTCACGCACACCGCACCGTCGCAGACGTCACGCAGACCGCACCGTCGCAGACGTCACACACACCGCACCGTCGCACCGTCGCGCACCGTCGCGCACCGTCGCACGACAAGACGGTCCCAACGGCACCGGGCAGGGACGCGGCGGCGTCCGGTGGTGAAACGACCAGATTCTCGCCTGCTGCGAGCCGACCGCCGTGTCCGACGGTGATCACACCGCAGTTCATGTTGCGACCAGTTCCACTTCGAACCCGTCGGTGTTCTCCAGGTAGCCGGCATAGGTGAGTTCGCCGCCGGCGTGGGGATACGTCTCCGCGAACAATGGTGCCCATCCGTGCTCAGTTGAACTGCTCATCAGCACGTCCAATTCCGTTCGCCTGCCCGAGTGGAAGGCGAGGTGGTTGAGCCCCGGTCGGCGCCGATCGTGGCGCTCCTGGAGCATTGCCGACGATTGTTCGATCACGATGTAGGTCGACCCGAGGCGCCAGCTGCGGCCCGCCGCCCATTCCTGGAAGGCCAGATAACCGAGTTGCCCGAGCAGCCATCCCCACTCGCCGGCCGCGCGCCGCAGATCGGGCACCCACAGCTCGACGTGATGCAGCCCGCCCCGGCCGCCGGCGTGGCCGGCGGAATCTTCGGACGTCGTCATGCCGCGGACAGTAGCGACCCTCACCGACAATTGCTCGGAACGTCGCCATCGACTGCCCGTCAGTCTGCCTGCCGATCCACCGACCACTCGCTGGATGATCTCGAAACACCTGCTGCCCAAGTCTTTTCGTCCCGGGGGTGAGCGCAGGTGATGAGCAGGGATGCGGTGCCGGGCGAGGCCGGCCGGTCACGACAGCGGTGCCCGGGGGCACGGCGAGCGACCGCAAGTCTGGCCCCGGCTACTCAGGATTGCCGGGGGCCAGGAACTCAGAGGTTTCCGCGCCGCTCTTGCTCCCGCTCGATCGCCTGGAACAGTGCCTTGAAGTTTCCCTTACCGAAGCCGAGGGAACCGTGGCGCTCGATCAGTTCGAAGAAGACGGTCGGCCGATCCCCGAGGGGTGCGGTGAAGATCTGCAACAGGTACCCGTCCTCGTCGCGATCCACCAGGATGCCTCGCTTCTGCAGTTCCTCTATCGGCACCCGGACCTTGCCGATCCGGGCCCGCAACGCGGGATCCAGGTAGTAGGAATCGGGGGTGTTCAGGAACGTCACACCGTTGGCTCGCAACGCATCCACCGAACCGACAATGTCGTTCGTCGCCACCGCCAGGTGCTGGGCCCCTGGCCCGCGGTAGAAGTCCAGGTACTCGTCGATCTGGGACTTCTTCTTCGCGATCGCCGGTTCGTTCAGTGGGAATTTCACCCGGTGGTTGCCGTTGGCGACCACCTTGCTCATCAGCGCCGAATAGTCGGTGGCGATGTCGTCGCCGATGAACTCCGCCATGTTCACGAAACCCATCACCTTGTTGTAGAACTGCACCCAGGCATCCATCTGGCCGAGCTCGACGTTGCCGACGATGTGATCCAGTGCCTGGAACATCCGCTTCGGCTCACCCGCGCGTTTCACCCAGGTGCTGTGCGCCGCAACGTATCCGGGGAGATACGGCCCGTGGTAACGGCTGCGGTCGACCAGGGTGTGCCTGGTCTCCCCGTAGGTGGCGATAGCGCCGATCCGGATGGTGCCATGCTCGTCGGAGATGTCTTCCGGCTCGCGCAGCACGACGGCGCCCATCGACCGGGCCCGCTCGATGCACTTGTCGACGTCTGGCACCTCCAACGCGATGTCGCAGACGCCGTCACCGTGCTTGCGATGGTGCTCGACCAGTTCGGAGTCGGGATCTACGGCGCCGTTGACGACGAACCGGATCGAGCCGGACTTCAGCACGAACGACTTGTGGTCCCGGTTCCCGTTCTCCGGGCCGGAGTAGGCGACGAGTTCCATTCCCCAGGCTGACTGGTAGTAGTGCGCGGTCTGGGTCGCGTTGCCTACCACGAAGACGATGGCGTCCCATCCGGTGACGGGGAACGGATCGGTGGCGGCGTCGTAGTCGACCAGCCCGACGAGCTGCACCAGTTCCTCCGGAGTCAGGTTGGCTGCGCGCTCCTCGGGGGTCAGTTCGAGATTCTCGGTGACGGTCACGGTGTCCTCCTGACGTCGGGCTAGCTCCGTCGAGGAAGCCGGCGCAAGCTCGTTGGCTGAATGGTGACCGTCGCCGCAGGAATGAGCAAGAGTTGACCGTTGGGCTGGCCAAGCTGTACAGACTGAGGCAACATACCCGACATATGTAGTGCATATTGCTCATCGGCAGTGGAGGCAGACATGTCGATCGACGTTCTGGACGCCGAGATTCTCGACCTGCTGGCAGCCGAGCCGCGGGTCGGCGTCCTGGAGGCATCCCGGCGGCTCGGAGTGGCCCGCGGCACCGTGCAAGCCAGGATCGACCGACTGCAGCGGACCGGTGTGATCGCCGACCTGGCCCCGACGATCGACCCGGCAGCGCTGGGTTACCCGGTGACGGCGTTCCTGTCGCTGGAGATCGCCCAGAGCGGCGGTCGTGAATCGGTGCTGGAACACCTGCGGCCGATCCCCGAGGTGATCGAGGTGCACACGGTGACCGGGGCCGCTGACTTGCTGGTACGGCTGGTGGCGCGGTCGAACTCGGACCTGCAGTGGGTGATCGACTCGGTGGTGGCCGACCCGTCGGTGCTCAGAGCTGCCACCGCGATCGCCCTGGCCAATCCGATTCAGCTGCGGACCCGGCCGCTGGTGATGGCCGCGGCTGGGCAATGACCCATCCGCGGCGCGGACAGCTGAGTCACCGCTCACCGGCCGCCCGCTCTGGGCGTATCCGGATCACCACCCGTTGATCGGCCACCATCGCGGCCCGGTACTCGTCCCAGTCCGGATGCTCGCCGCCGATCGCCCGGTACACCTCGACCAGCATGTCGACAGTGCCCGGCCGGGTCTGGTCGATGATCTCAGCGGTGCCATCGACCTGGACCCAGCTCCCGTAGAACCGCTCCGTCATCACCAGGACGGACGCCGCGGGATTGCGCCGCAGGTTGCGCACCTTGACCAGCGGCAGCCGGCTGGAGATCACGATTGCCCCGTCCAACACCCCGCTGTTCACCGGGGACATCTGCAATGAATCGTCCTGCCGCCTGGTCACCAGCACGGTATGGCTGTTGTCCGCGACGAACTCCAGCGCCTGCTCGATGGTCACGCCCATTTTCACCCTCGATTCATGACTGTGCGGCTGATCGTGCGGCGCCGTCAGGCCGCGGTCTTCTGAAGGAGTGTGACGACACAGGCGCCGCCCAACCCGATGTTGTGGGCGAGGGCCAGGTTCTGGCCGTCCACCTGGCGCGGACCGGCTGTGCCGCGCAACTGCCAGACCAGCTCCGCACACTGGGCAAGGCCGGTGGCACCCAGCGGATGGCCCTTGGACAGCAGGCCGCCGGACGGGTTCGTCACCACCCGGCCGCCGTAGGTGTTGTCGCCGTCGGCCACGAACTTCTCCCCGGTGCCTTCGGGCGTCAGACCGAGTCCCTCGTAGGACAGCAGTTCGTTGGTGGCGAAGCAGTCGTGCAGTTCGACGACGCCGATGTCCTCCGGGCTGACACCGGTGGACTCGTACACCTGGCGAGCCGCCTCGATGGTCATGTCGTAGCCGACGACGCGGCGCATGTCCTTGGAGTCGAACGTGCTGGCCGTGTCGGTGGTCATCGCCTGGGCCCTGATCGCCACCGAGGTGTCCAGACCGTGGCGGCGGGCGAAGTCGGCGCTGTAGACGACAGCCGCGGCCGCACCGCACGTGGGTGGGCAGCACATCAGCCGGGTGAGCGGCCCGTACACCGGCGGCGAGGCCAGCACCTGCTCCACCGTGACCGGATCGCGGAACACCGCGTAGGGGTTGTTGGCCGCGTGGGCCCGGGCTTTGACCGCGATCTGGGCGAACGTCTCCAGCGAGGTGCCGAAGCGGTCCATGTGCTCGCGACCCGCACCACCGAAGTACCGCGCAGCGAACGGTGCGGTCGGATCCGGCTGCTGCAGGGTGTTGGCCGCGATGTCGAAGCGGGTGAACGGCGACGGCCGATCGGTGTAGCCCATCGCCAGCGGCCCGTTGACCATCTGTTCGAACCCGAGCGCCAGTGCGCACTCCACCGCGCCGCCGGCCACCGCCTGCCGGGCCAGGAACAGCGCCGACGATCCGGTCGAGCAGTTGTTGCTGACGTTGACGATGGGGATCCCGGTCTGACCCAGCCCGTAGAGCGCCGCCTGCCCCGACGTAGAATCGCCGTACACCCAGCCGACATAGGCCTGCTGCACCAGCTGGTAGTCGACACCGGCATCGGCAAGTGCGGCGCGGGTGGCCCTTTCCCCCATCACGTCGTAGGCCTCGGTGAGGCGCGGCTTCGCGAACGGCACCATACCCACTCCGCCGAAGTACACCGCTTGACTCATCGTCGTCCTCGCATCGTTCGATTATCCCCCGTCACGGCCACTGCACCGATCAGACCGCCGTGACGGGGGTCTGAGTCCAGTGCCGCTGCGGGGACGACCGGCATCCCGTACGAACGATCCGATGCCCCCGTCTCGCATACCACCCAGTCACTCGCTACCGTTGAACGGATCGTTCAGGCGCGCCCCATTGCGGGGCAGCGTGCCGACCGGAAGGAGCGGATGATGGTTGATTTCGGTGCCATGAAGGACAAGGCTCAGCAATTCCTCGCCGAGCACGACGACCAGGTGAAGGGCGGTATCGGCAAGGTCGGCGATTTCGTCGGATCCAAGATCGGCCACGACAAGGTCGACGGGGTCGAGAACAAGCTCAGCGAGTTCATCGACAAGGTCGCCGGAAACCGGGACGACACTCCGGCAGCGTCCGCCCACCCCGAGGATCCGCTCACCCCGCCGACGGCAGGCGCGGCCGAGCCGAAGTCGACCAGCGAGCCCTCGACCACCGAGCCCTCGTCGACCACCGAGCCGTCGTCGACCAGCGAGCCGTCGTCGAGCACCCCGCCGGCCGGCCCGTCATCGACGGTTACTGCACCGACGGCCACCGAGCCGGCGGCGAACCAGTCGTCCGCCGGGACTCCGGCCAACCAGCCGCCGGCTCAGCCGTAGGAGAAGCCGGCTGAATCACACGTCAGTCGCGCAGGTCCGCGATCGCCGCCCGCATGCGCTTGGCGGAGACCGGAAACACCGTGCGGATCGGCTGGGCGAACTGAGCCACCCGGAACTCCTGCAGCATGCGCCGAACGGCGACGACATCGGCATCGGTCCGGCGCTCCGGACGGAGCGATCCAGCCCTGGCGTCGAGTTCGGTGGCCACCGCCAGCACCTCGGCCATCCGTTCCCGGTCCCGCTGGGGGTTCTGCCTCGCCCGCTCGGCTCTGATCGTCAGCGCCTGCAGGTAACGATTCAGATCGGGCAGATGCTCGGCGCCGGTGGTGGTGAGGAATCCCGCCGGCAGCAGCGCCGCCAGCTCGCTGCGCATGTCAACGGCCGCAGCGGCCAGCGCTGAGCCCTGCACGGCGTCGATGGCTGCCTCCGCCCGATGAGCGGCACGCAGCACCGATTCGCCGGCCGCAACGACGTCCAGCACCGCCTTGTCCAGGTGCGGGGCGATCTTCGCGGCCAGCGCACGGAAAGCGTCCGGCTGCCGGGCGGGCCCACCGGCCCAGTCGAGCAGCGCATCGATGGCAGCCTCGACGGCATCGTCGACTAGTCCCGCAACGGATCCGTGCGGCGCGGTGGCCAGCATCATCAGCTGTTCGCGGGTGAGCTGATATTTCAGGAATCCCATGGGGTTTCGGGCACCGAGCGCCAGCAACCGGCGGGTGCCGGCAAGCATGGCCCTGGCCTGGTCTGCCGCGGTGGTGAACACCCGGACACCGACCGTGCTTCCTTCGTCGACAAGGGCCGGATAACCGCGGATCTGCTGCCCGTTGATCTCCCGTTCGATCTCCTCGGGGACTCCCTCCACCGGGAATGTCGTCAGTCCGGAGCGCTCCAGGCCGCCGGCGGCTCCGCTCACGGCGGCGGCTACCGCATCCCGGGCGGTGCTGCGCAACGATTCCTGCAGCGCCGTCAGGTCTTTGCCGGTAGCCACCGTCTCGCCGGCGGCGTCAACCACCCTGAACGTCATCCGCAGGTGGGGTGGCAGCTTGTCGAGGTCGAAATCCGCTGCGGTCACGGGGATCCCGGTCAGCCTCGTCAGCTGCGCCGCCAGGGCGGCGGGCAACTCGGGTGCCGCTGTGCCGCTGGTGTCCTGGCCTATCCCGGCCAGCGCGGCTCTGGCGAAATCGGGGGCCGGGACGAAATTGCGGCGCAACGTCTTCGGGAGTGTCCGCAACAGCGCCACGGCGAGATCGGTGCGCAGGCCGGGTATCTGGCCCTGGAAGGAGGCCGGATGGACCCTTGCCAGCATCGGCAGCGGGACGGTGACGATCACCCCGTCGTCCTGTCTGGCCGGGTCGAACACGTAATCGAGGTCCAGGTCGACGCCGCCGGAACTGAACTGATCCGGGTAGGCCACCGCGAACGACGCACTCTGCACGTCTCGTGCCTGTTCGGAGATCAGCATGTCGGGGGTGAACGCCAACAGATCTGGGTCGATCTGGGATGCCTTGCGCCACCAGGAATCCAGGTGAGCTCCGGACGTGACGTCGGCGGGTATGCGGGCGTCGTACATGGCGAACAGCGTGTCGTCGTCGACCGCGATGTCACGTCGCCGTGCGCGGTCCTCGCGGCGAGCCACCTGGTCAAGGGCGTCCTGGTTGGCGGCGAACCATGGGTGCCGTGTCTCCCAGTCCGCCTCCACCAGTGCGTGCCTGATGAACAGCTCCCGCGCCAGCTCCGGGTCGATCCGGTCGAACTGCACCGTGCGTGCTGCGGTGAGGACCACGCCGAGCAGCATCACCTTCTCGGTAGCGACCACGGCGCTGCGGCGGGGGTCCCAGCGGGGCTCGGAATGCGTTCGGGTGACCAGATGTTCACCCACCTTCTCGGCCCACAGCGGATCGATCCTGGCCACCGTCCGCCCCCAGAGCCTGCTGGTCTCCACCAGTTCGGCCGCCATCACGAACCTCGGTGCGGCCTTGGCCAGTGCGGAACCGGGCCACAGCACGAAGCGGGTACCTCGGGTGCCCTGGTATTCCCGTCCGGGTTCGAGCCTCAGCCCGATGTGCGAGAGTAGACCGGACAGCACAGAGCAGTGCACCGCCTCGCTGTCGACTCCGATTCCCCTGGACCCCTTGGCCTGCTGCCCGGCGGACAGGGATCCGTTGGTGCGGGCCGCCGGTTGCCGCTGTGTGTCCGGATTCCCGCTGTCGTAGGGATTCTGGGCAGCTGCCCTGGCAGCCGCGAAAGCGCTGCTGCCCTTTCCGCGACCACCACCCCCGCTGCGCCGCCGCCCGGTGGTCTTCGCCGGAACGTCCGGCGGCCCGCCGCCCGCGACACTGCGGCTGCTGTCCATCCCCAGCCGGCTGGCCACCTGACGCAGCTGCGCGTGCAGATCCTGCCACTCTCTGATGCGCAGGTAGTGAAGGTACTCCGTCCTGCACATGCGCCGGAACGCGTTGCCCGACAAGTCCTGTGCCCGATCACCGAGGTAGTGCCAGAGGTTCACCAGTGCCAGGAAGTCGGAGTTCCGGTCGGCAAACCGGGAATGCGCCGCAGTGGCTTTGTCCCGCTCCTCGAGCGGATACTCACGCACATCCTGGATGGCAAGCGCCGACGTGATCACCAGGACCTCGGCCAGACATCCGCGCTTGTCCGCCTCGACGATCATCCTGGCGAACTGCGGGTCCAGCGGCAGGGCTGCCAGTGAACGGCCGATCTCGGTCAGCCGCACCATGCCGTGGGCCGCGCGGCGATCCAGCGCTCCCAGCTCGTTGAGAACCCTGACGCCGTCGGCGATCTGCCGCGAATCCGGCGGTTCGACGAACGGAAAGGAAGCGATGTCGCCAAGACCGAGCGCGGCCATCTGCAGAATCACCGAGGCCAGCGACGTGCGGGCGATCTCCGGATCGGTGTATTCGGCTCTGGACCGGAGGTCCGTCTCGCTGTACAACCGGATACAGATGCCGTCGGCGACTCGGCCGCAGCGCCCAGCGCGTTGTCCGGCCGACGCCTGGGAAATCTTCTCGATCGGTAGCCGCTGCACCTTGGTGCGGGTGGAGTACCGGGAGATCCGAGCGGTTCCGGGATCGATCACGTACCGGATGCCCGGCACCGTCAGCGAGGTTTCCGCCACGTTGGTGGCCAACACGATCCGCCGCCCGGAATGGCCGGAGAACACCGTGTGCTGGTCCGCGGCCGACAGCCGCCCGTACAGCGGGAGCACGTCGGTGATTCCCGCCCGGTGCTGCAGATGTCCGCGCAGCATCTCCGCGGTGTCCGTGATCTCCCGTTCGCCGGACAGGAACACCAGGATGTCGCCATCCCCCTCGGCGGACAGCTCGTCCACCGCCCGGCAGATCGCCGTGGCCTGGTCGATCGGCTCGGAGTCGGCAGCCGACCCGACGCCGGTGATTCCGGAGCTTCCCGGCGGATCGGCCCCCGGGTCCGCCAGATCGTCGGCGTCCCCGGTCCCGTCCGCACCGTGCGGCCGATAGCGCACCTCGACGGGAAACGTCCGGCCGGACACCTGGACGATGGGCGCCTCGCCGAAGTGCCGGGAGAACCGTTCGGGATCGATGGTCGCCGAAGTGATGATCAGCTTGAGATCCGGTCGCCTCGGCAACAACTCGGTGAGGTACCCGAGCAGGAAGTCGATGTTCAGGCTGCGTTCGTGTGCCTCGTCGATGATGATCGTGTCGTAATTGCTCAGCGATCTGTCCCGGGCGATCTCGGCCAGCAGGATACCGTCGGTCATCAGCTTCACCAGGGTGTTCGGGCCTGTGTGATCACCGAATCGGATGGTGTACCCGATGGCGTCACCGAGCTGGGTGCCGGTTTCCTCGGCGATGCGTTCTGCCAGCGCCCTGGCGGCGATCCGGCGCGGCTGGGTGTGGCCGATCCGGCCGCGGACACCTCGCCCGAGTTGCAGGCAGATCTTCGGCAGCTGGGTGGACTTACCGGAGCCGGTCTCACCGGCCACGATCACCACCTGATGCGCGGCGATCGCCGCGGCCAGGTCCCCCGCCCGCTCGCCGACCGGAAGATCCGGTGGGAACCTGATGGTGGGGACCGATTCCCGCCGTCGCTGAACCTTCAGTTCGGCCTGCGCAATACCCTCGGCGATCTCCCGCAGCCTCTTCTCACGGGTGCGGCGGTCGCCGACCTGCGTAAGATCGGCAAGCCGGCGGCCCCACCGGCGTTCGTCGGCCAGGGTCAGCTGCGTCAGCCGTTCACGAAGATCCCCGATGGGCGGCGGCAGCGGTCGGGACGGTGCGCCGGGCGGGGACGGCGGGGTGGCTCCGGACATCCGCTCCAGGATAGGTGCCTGCGGCGACCCCAACGCCGACCTCGGCGCAGGAGAACCCGCCCCGGGGATGTCCGAAACGTTCATGCCACCGAGCTCGCGCCAGCCTACCGTCGCGACCATGACGATCTCGCCCCAACTCAACGCCCTTTCCGTCGTGGTCCAGGACATGGAGCGGTCGATGACGTTCTATCGCGCCTGCGGCCTTCCGGTTCCGGACGACGCAGCCGACGAACCACATGTCGACGTTGCTCTCACTGACGGATTCCGGATCATGTTCGACACGGTGGAGGTGGTGCGGGCCACCGAGCCGCAGTGGACCGCGCCGAGGGGTGGGCACCGGATGGCGCTGGCCTTCCAGTGTTCGGCGCCGGCAGACGTCGATGCGGTGCACGCCCAGCTGGTGGGCGCCGGCCATCGGAGCCACCTGGCGCCGTTCGACGCGTTCTGGGGTCAGCGGTACGCGGTGGTGCTGGATCCGGACGAGAACCCGGTGGATTTCTACGCTGCCCTGGTGTGAAAGGCGGACGGCTGATCGCCGGTGAGGGCGCGGAAGTCCCGGAACATGTGCGAGTAGTCCGCATAACCGCAGGCGTGTGCCACCACGGACAGCTCGCCGTCGGCGCGCAGCATCTCGACCGCCCGATCCATCCGCAGGATCCGTTGCAACGTCTTGGGGCCGTATCCGAAGTGCTGCAAAGACTTCCGGCCGAGATGCCGGGAGGTGACCCCGAGCCGATCGGCAACCTGGGCGACCGGCCTGCCTGATCGGAGCAGCCCGGCGACGGCCGGGATCCAGCCCGGAGCGCCACCGGACGATGCCAGTCGCTGGGCGAGGTGGCACTCGAGCACTGCGGCGGGGTCGACGGCCGCCCGGAGCGCATCGACCAGACCACCGGTCAGGCGTTGGTGCGGCAGTTCATCGAGGTCGATCCTGCTGTCGACCAACTCGGCTGCCGGGCAGCCGAGGACCAGCGGCGCGATTCCGGGGTCAAAGCGCACGGCGACCAACTCCGATGGCCGATCGGTGGTGAAGGTCGCCGTCACCGTGTCCGGCCCGGCGATCAACAGTCGCTCGCCGTCCCAGATCAGATCCATGCACCCGTCCGGGCGGATCCGCGCCGTTCCCGCAGCGGCACTGCGACGCCAGACGGTGCCGGGCAGCAAAGGCGATCGGCGTTCGGCATAGCAGACTCGATCCTGCATCGGGCCAGTATCCAGCAGTACCCGACATGAAGCAGTACCCGACATGAAGCAGTACCCGACACGAAGCAGTACCCGACACGAAGCAGTACCCGACACGAAGCAGTACCCGAATGAAGCAGCGGCCTGACTGTCAGCCGTATCCGGAGAGCACCTCACCGGACAGCGCCGGCCACGCCGTGACCGCCCAGTCTCCGAACGCCGTGTCGGCCAACGACACACAGGCGAGCCGGGCGACCGGATCGACCCACAGGAAGCTGCCGGACTGACCGAAGTGCCCGAACGTCGACGGCGAGTTCTCGCCCGCCGTCCAGTGCGGTGACTTGCCGTCCCGGATCTCGCAGCCAAGACCCCAGTCGTTGTGCTGTTGCCTCCCGAATCCGGGGAGCACCCCCGGCAGACCCGGGAACGCCAGGCTGGAAGCGGCATGGACCACCCCTGGCAGCAGCTGTCCCGGCTGCAGCAGTTCTGCGGCCAGCGCCGCCAGATCGAAGATGCCGCCGAGCATCCCGTGCGCAGGTGATCCGGCGAGCTCGCATCCGGTCATGCCGAGTGGTTCGAGCACCCGATCGGCCGCCTCTGCCCCGAAGTCGTTGCCGGATAACAGCTCCAGTTTCTGGGCGGCAATTTCGATGCCGCGATTGGAGTAGATCCGGCGGGCGCCAGGCGGGGCCAGCACGTCGTCGGAATCCATCGCGATGCCCGAGGTGTGAGCGAGCAGATGCCGCACCGTCGCGCCCGCAGGACCAGCGTCGGCGTCCAGATCGAGCACTCCGTCGACGCAGGAATCCAACACGGTGAGAGCGCTGACGATCTTGGTCACGGACGCCCATGGACGGCTGGCGCCGTCGTCGACCTGGTCGATGACACCGTCCGGACCGACCACCGCAACCGATGCGGAGCCCACCGGCCAGGCCCCGATCAACGCCGCCAGATCCATGCCCGAACTCTAATCACCGGACCTCGGACATCACCCCGCCGACTCGGATCGACGGGTCTGCGCATCGAGGCCCATGACGGCAGTGACCTGAGTACGGTCGGCGTATCCAGCTTCTCGGGAGGTTCCAACCGTGCGACTGACACAGCGGCGTCCTTCGGCGCGGCGACTCGGCGTTCCGCTGACAGCTGCCCTGTTCATCCTCAGCGCCTGCGGTGACCAGCGGGCCGGCACCGCGGTCGTCGACAGTTCCGCACTGTCGATACTCGACACCACCGCGACCTCCGGTTCGGACACTTCCGGTGCGGACACCTCGAGCGCGGACAGCACGCCAGAACCCACCACGACCGCAACCAGACCCACCACCACACCGCCGACGAGCACGCCCTCGTCGGCGACATCCCCGACATCCACCAGTAGCTCACCCGTGTCCACCTCGGAGGAACCGGACGGCCATCTCAGGTTCGGTTCCACCTACAGGTGGGCCGACGGCATCTCGCTGACAGTGAGAGCGCCGACCAAGTTCCAACCGACCAGCAAGGATCGGCCCGAGGCCAAGGAGTTCGTGAAGTTCGACCTCACCCTGACCAATGGGTCCGATCAGCCGTACCTCGCTGGCTACGGCCTGCCGGTCTCGGTCACCACTTCCGGTGAGCGCGGCATCCTCACCTACGACAAGACACTGCCCGAACGGCCCGGCACTGCCGTGCTGCCGGGCCAGTCGGCGAGCTGGTCCGCCGCCTACGGGGTGACCGGCACGGTGAACGTGTCGGTGGAGATCGCGCCGAACACCACCACGACGCCGGTCACCTTCGCGACCGACGGCACCCGGGCCGGTGGCCGGCAGACCGGACCGGACAACAGCGAGCCAGGGCCGTTCGTCGGAATGGTCAAGTTCGGCGGCACCTACCGCTTCCTGGACGGGATGACCGTCACCGTCAGCGCCGGAAAGCCCTACCAGCCAACGGAAAGCGCCTTCGGTAAGCCCGCGAAGCAGTACCTGCAGTACGACGTCACTATCGTCAACGGAACGCGGCAGACCTTCGACCCCGGCCGATTCAGCTACGGAATGACGGAGGCCGGCAAGCGGGTCGGGCAGATTTCAGATCCGGATCGGCAGATCGACCGGATCCCGACCGGCAGCGTCCCACCCGGCCACCAGATCGTCCTGAAGATCGCCCTCGGCGTCACCGGTACCAAGAATCTTGCCCTTGACCTGCGGATCGGGGGACACGCACCGGTGGTGTTCACCAACGTCGCGGTAGCAAAGTACTCGACTGCCGAGCAGCCCGTTCCAGGGCAGTCGAGCACGTCGACCGGCACCGCACCCTCCCCACCACCCGCCACGTCCGCCGGACCCACCACGACGAAGGCGCCGTCGACCGGTTTGGTGGACACCGAGGTGGGGCTGGCAGGCGGTTTCGAGACCAGGTTCGGCTCGAGCATCGGTTGGAAGAACGGCGTCAAGGTCAGCATCAGCACCCCGAAGGCGACGCAGGTGGAGCCGAGATCAGGCACCCGCAAGGGTGCTCGACCGGTGGAATCCACCGTCGTGGTAAGCAACGGCAGCACCGAGCCGCTGACCGGGTTCCTCTCCGTCCTGGCAATCAGCAAGCAGACACCCGCCGATGTCATCATCGACTCGCAGAACGGCTTCGGCGATACTTCGCTGTCGGTGGAACCAGGCTCATCCGCAACGTTGAAGGTCGGATTCTGGGTGCTCGACCCGTCCGATGTGGTCGTGCAGGTCGAACCCGACACCCACTACGACCCGGCGTTCTTCAGCCCGAACGGTCCACAGCCCCCGGGTTCGGCGAATCCGACCGCCACCGCGGACGACCCGGTCCTGGTGAAGTTCGGGCAGCCGTTCACCTTCGCCGACCGGGTGACCGTGACGGCGACGCAGAAGACGACCACCCCGGTGAACCGGGCCGCCGGCGACGAGCAGAAGACCTGGCTGGCGATCTCCGGAACCATGACCAACCACACCGACGCCCCGGTGACCTTCCACTTCCGTCCCACCGTGCTCAGCGCCAATCAGAAGTCTGATGACTTCACCAATCGGGCGGAGGGCATCGGAGTCACCGGCGGCCAGGTGGTGCTGCCCGGCCGTAGCCTGACCATCACGGTCGGCTATGTGGTCAAGGATCCGAAGAACGTCACCGCCCAGTTCAGTTACGACTTCGACCAGCCGCGAGTCGTCTGGACCACCTGAGCCGGGCGTCACACTTCGGTAAGACAGTGCGCCTTGCATCTGCCCCGCCCCTTCGACTGCGATGGAAGGCAGCGCCGGGTCACGGAAGCGACCCCACATCAGACAGGGACGTGCGCAGTGCGGGTACTGCTGACCGGCGCGGCCGGCTTCATCGGATCGACCGTCGCCGACCAGCTGACGACCGCCGGCCACCTGGTGATCGGCCTGGACCTGCTGCTTCCCGCCGCTCACGGTTCCGGGCCACCGGCTTGGGCACCAGCCGGCCTCGTCGTCGGTGATGTCAGGGACGAGCATCTGGTGGCCGATCTGCTGGACGACGTGGACGTCGTCTGCCACCAGGCGGCGATGGTGGGCCTGGGCGTCCATCCGACCGATGCGCCCGAGTACGTGTCCCACAACGTCGCGGGCACCGCCTCGGTGCTGTCCGCGATGTCGCGCCGAGGCGTCCACCGGTTGGTCCTCGCGTCGTCGATGGTGGTCTACGGCGAGGGCGGCTACCGCTGCCCGTCCGACGGCGTGGTGCGTCCCGGCGCCCGTTCGGCTGCGGATCTCGAGCAAGGCATCTTCGATCCGCCGTGTCCCCGCTGCGGCCGCGCGCTCGACTGGATGACGATCACCGAGCGGGCCCCCACCGATCCCCGGAACACCTATGCCGCCACCAAGCTGGCCCAGGAACATCTCGCCGCGTCCTGGGCGCAGCAGGTCACCGGATCGGTGACGGCGCTTCGCTATCACAACGTGTACGGCCCGCGGATGCCCAGGGACACCCCCTATGCCGGGGTTGCCAGCATCTTTCGGTCGGCCCTGGAAAGCGGTGCGGCGCCGCAGGTCTACGAGGACGGCCGGCAGATGCGAGATTTCGTGCACGTCACCGATGTCGCCGCCGCAAACGTGCTTGCAGTGTCGCGGACCTGCGCCCGTCCGACGGAGTTCGGGCCGGAAATGTTGGTGTGTAACGTTTCCTCCGGTGCGCCGCGGTCCGTCGGCGAGCTGGCGGATGCACTGGCCGTGGCTTTTGACGGCCCGCCGGCACGCATCGTCGGGGGCGGCCGGCCGGGTGATGTGCGCCATGTGGTAGCCGACCCGACCCGGGCCCGGAGATCGCTCGGATTCGTTGCCAGGGTGCCGTTCTCGGAAGGTGTGGACGATTTCGCCCGGGCGCCAATGCGAGCGCCGGCCGGGATCTGAGCGGGTTCCCGGCCGCTGTTCCGGGCGGCGGGCCGCGGCCCTTCACGCCGCCAACGGCAGCCGCACCTCGAATCGGCATCCTGGACCCTGATTGTGCACACTGATCCGGCCACCGTGCGCCTCCACCAGGCCACGGGCGATGGCCAGCCCGAGGCCGGCGCCGGACTCCGCCCCGGCCAGGGCCGCCTGCGGCGATCGTGCCTGGCTGCCGCGGAACGCGGCCTCGAAGACCCGCGGCAGATCGTCATCGGCGATGCCACCGCAGCCGTCCTGGACGGCCAGCCACGCGTAGTCGTCGGTGCGACCGGCCTGCAGCGCGACGGTCCCGTCGCTCGGGGTGTGCCGGATGGCGTTCATCAGCAGGTTGCGCAGGACCCTGGTGAGCTCGTGATCGGATCCCCGCACCACCGGCCAGCTCGGCTGGGCCTCGACCGACAGCCGCACCCCGCGTTGCCGCGCCGTGGGTGCCGTGGACTCCATCGCCTGGGCCACCAGCTCCTCGGTGGACACCGCGGCCAGTGACAACGACAGCACCCCGGCATTGATCCTGGACAACTCGAAGAGGTCGTCGACCATGGTGGACAGCCGAGTGGTCTCCGCGCTGATCCGCCGGGCATAGTCGGCCACCTCGTGCGGCTCGGCCACCACCGCGTCCTCGAGCGCCTCACTCATTGCCCGGATCCCGGCGAGCGGAGTCCGCAGATCGTGGGACACCCAGGCAACGAGCTGGCGGCGGGAGGATTCCCCGGCCCTTTCGGCAGCACGTGCCCGTTCGGCAGCCAGGCCCCTGATGGCGATCCGGCGACCGAGCAGCACCGCCACCGGAACGACCGCGGCGGCGATGAGCAAGCACGTCACCAGCGTCCAGCGCAGTTGCTCGGTGAACATGAACCCGCTGATCGCCACCACGAAGATCAGCACCGCACCGATCGGGACCGTCACCAGCACCGCGATGTTCAATGCCGGGGAGCGCTTGCGAACGAGCCACAACAGGCTCAGCTCGAGCAGTGCGGTGGCAACGCAGGCCAATAGCGCCCAGGGCAGGATGTGCAGGAACTCGGTCACGACCCGGCCTCCGCGGGCTCGAGGTCGTACCGATATCCGACGCCCCAGACGGTGACGATGCGCCGCGGGACGGCCGGATCCGGTTCGATCTTCTCCCGCAGCCGGCGGACGTGAACCGTGACGGTCGACTGGTCGCCGAACGACCAGTTCCAGACCTTCTCCATCAGCTCCGGCCGTCCGAATGCCTGCCGGGGATGGCCCAACAGGAACACCAGCAGATCGAACTCGCGAGCGGTCAGGCCCAGATCCTCACCGTTGCGCAGGGCCGTCCGGGCGGCCGGGTCGATCAGCAGATCACCATCGATCAGCGTCCTGGTGGCGGCCGGACCGGCCTCCGCGGTCGGCCGGGCACGCTCGATCACCCTGGCCACCCGCAAGGTGAGTTCCCGGGGACTGAACGGCTTGACCAGGTAGTCGTCGGCGCCGTACTCCAGGCCGACCACCCGGTCCGATTCCTCACCGAGCGCGGTCAACATGATCACCGGAACAGTCGACGAACGCCTGATCTCCCGGCACACTTGCAGGCCATCGATTCCCGGCAGCATCAGATCCAGCACCACCAAATCCGGCGCGGCCTCGCGGATAGCGGACAGCGCGCTCGGGCCGTCGGTTGCCTCGATCACCTCATGTCCCTCCCTGGTGAGGTAGCGACGCACCACCTCGCGCACCGTCGGATCGTCGTCGACGACCAGGATCCGGCTTGCGCGGAGTCCGATCATGCCGGGGTGGCCATGCCGGGCGTGATCATCAGCTCTCCTACCACTGCGTCTCTCCTACCACTGCGTCTCTCCTACTACTGCATCTCTCCTACCACTGCGTCTCTCCTACCACTGCGTCTCTCCTACCACTGCGTCAACACCAGATGATTGACCACCAGGGCGCAGCCGACCTGCACCGACAGCGCCCATCGTCCCGCCCTGCGGGGCAACAACGCCAATCCGCACATCAGGAAGAACCCGAACGACAGCCAGATGCGTTCGGTCTCGGCCTTGGACAGGGCCGAGATGTCGGCGATCAGCACCGCCATCACCGCCGCCACGGCGATGACCGCCGGCGCCACAGTTTCCGCTCCCACCGGTCGCCCGGGCGACGGAACCCGGCCGATCCGACGGCTGCGGAACCGCCGGGCGCCGGCGCCGTGCCGGCCTAGCACCCGCACCGCCCTGGCGGCGCCGGCGGCGGCCACCGGGCCGGCCGACAGGGCGAAGGCGGCGAGGTTGGCCCAGACGAAATAGCTGTAGGGACGCCGCGCGGCGATGCCCTGGTAGTACCGGACGTGCAGTTCGCTCAATCCGTCGAACCACCAGAAACCGGCAGCCGAGAACGCGACGACCACCGTCATCGCTCCGCCGCACACCAGCAACCAGCGCAGCAGCCACCGGCGCAGCCATGGACCGCGGAGCGCCAGCATCCGCGCCGAGCACCAGGCGGTGGCCCCGACCACCAGCCAGACCAGCGCAAGCCCGTAGGACAGGTACACCATCAGGCCCAGCACCATCCCGCCGAGGGCGGCGAGCCACCCGGAGAGCCGTCGGCGGCCGACGACCCCGAGCACCGCGACCGCCACGCCGGTCGCCGCCACTCCGGCGAACATGCCGTCCGCGGACACTCCCACCCATACCGCCCCTGGGAAGAACACGGTGAACGGCAACACCCTTCGGGCCGCCCGTGGAGCACCCAACGCGCGCAGGGTCACCGGAACGGCCACCGCTGCCGTCGTCCCGACCAGCACCACCAGTACCCCGGCCCAAGCCCCACCGTGCAGGCCGATCCGGTCCAGCAGATAGAACGCCAGTGTCGCCGCCGGCGGATGACTGGAGACGTGGGTGGTCCAGCTGCCGGGCCGGAAATCCCTGATGTGCGAGGTGAAGTCGGTCAGGAAGCTCCCGACGCCGGTGATCCGCGGAAGGTCGTGCAGATACTCGTTGCGGTCCTGCAATCGACTCACCCAGCCGCGCTGCCAGCCGTCGACCAGGGCCAAAGACACCGTCCAGGCGCCGCTCGCCGCCCAGCCGGCGATGATCAGTGGCCGCCAGCGCAGTCGGCGGATCAGCCGCGGGAAGAGCGCCACCGCGACGACTGCCGCGGCGATGGCGAACGGTGAACCGATCCCGACATGTGGCTTCCAGTCACCGAGCAGCGGTGGGGCGTTCAGGAACAATCTGCCGCCGGCGCGTCTCACGATCGGGGCCAGCGCAGCTGCGGCCGCCACCAGAGCCACAGCCGCCAGCGTCCAGATCACGTCGGCGCGCCGGCCGGGGAGAGCCGAGGGTTCGCTGCGCGGGACGCTGCCGGCCCCACCCCCATTGATCCCTTGTGCGACAACGGCGGCCGGCGGGGCCACCTCGGGCGTTGGCACGGGGACGGGCGTCACTCCCGGACCATAGGGCGGCTGTCACCGGTCGGCCAAACCAGGTGACTCGAGGTCACCGATCGTTAAGGAAAGGCCGAGCGGACAAGGGTTCGGTAAGGTTTGATCCCGTCGGCCCGCGTGGTTCCGCCGTAGCGTTCCGGTAATGAACGAATTCGGCGGGCTGCCGGCCGGCGTGCGACTCGACCTGGTGCTGCCCTGCCTGGACGAAGCCGGCGCCCTCCCGGGAGTCCTGGCCGATCTGCCCGCGGGATTCCGGGCGATCGTGGTGGACAACGGATCTCGCGACGGAAGCCCGGCAATCGCCCGGGCGCTCGGCGCCGTCGTCGTTCACGAGAACCGGCGGGGCTACGGCGCCGCCGTCCACGCCGGCCTGCTGGCGGCCGAGGCGGATTACGTCGCGGTGATGGACTGCGACGGTTCAACGCTGGCCCGCGACATCGCGCCGCTACTGTCCCATCTGGTCGAAGGCCGCGCCGACCTGGTGTGCGGGCGGCGCCGACCGGTCGCCCGCGGCGTCTGGCCATGGCATGCGCGATGGGGGAACCGGGTGCTGGCCCGGCTGATCTCGGTGGGCGCCGGTGCCAGGTTGGGCGACATCGCGCCGGTACGAGTTGCCCGCCGAGCCGACCTGCTGGCTCTGCAGCTGGCCGATCGCCGCTGCGGCTACCCTGTGGAGACTCTGTTGCGCGCGGCCCGGAGTGGTTGGCGGATCAGCGAATTCGACATCGACCACCATCCCAGAGCGCCCGGTACCAAGTCGAAGATCAGCGGCACCGCGCGCGGGACGGCCCTTGCAGTCCGTGACTTCGTGGCGGTGTTGGTGGACCATTGGCGTCATCCGCGGGCAGTGGTTCATCCGCGTGCAGTGGTTCATCCGCGCGCAGTGGTTCATCCGGGAGCACTGGCACAGCCCGGGGCTACCACTGGGTTCACCGGGCAGAGCAGCCCATCTGGCCAGCGGGTCGGTGCGCCCGGATGACGACGATCCTGATCGTCGCCAAGGCGCCCGTCCCAGGGCATGCCAAGACCCGGCTCGGTCCTCAACTGACCCCGCAGCAGGCGGCGACGCTGGCCGCCGCGGCGTTGCTGGACACGCTGGATGCCGCGCTCGCGGTCTCGACGGCCAGCGTCGTGGTAGCCCTGACGGGCTCCCTCCGCGAGGCCCCGGCTGGCCGGCAGATAGCGATGTCGCTGCGCGGCTGCCGGGTGATCGGGCAGCGCGGATCCACCTTCGGTGAGCGTCTCGCGCACGCTCATCTGGATGCTGCCGGGCCCCTGGGTCCGATACTGCAGATCGGGATGGACACCCCCCAGGTGACCCCGGATCTGCTGCGGCAGAGCATCTTCACACTGCAGGACGGGGTGGACGCGGCGCTCGGCCCCGCCGAGGACGGTGGCTGGTGGGCGCTGGCTCTTCGGGAGGCCCGGCACGCCCGAGTGCTCGCCGGCGTCCCGATGTCGACGCCGGAAACTCATCGCCACACCGCCTCGGCCTTGTCCGCCGCTGGGCTGGTGATCGCTCCCCTACCGACGCTGGTGGACGTCGACACCGCCGCCGACGCCGAGACCGTCGCCCGGTCGGCGCCGGGCACCCGGTTCGGCGAACTGGCGGCCTTGCTACTGGATGCCCGGCGGCGTGCCGCTCCGGTTCCCGACCTCGCCGAGCAGCTGTCGGGGTCTGTCCGATGACGATCCGCGCATCGGTCCGCAAGCTCAGGTTGCCCCGGCAGGCCGACTACACCTCGGAGCTGCACTCGCCCAGGGTGGCAGCCAGAGTCGGCCTGTCGCTCGGGATCTCCTTCAGCCTGTGCTTCATCACCGGGCTGCTCTCCCACTACATCCAGCACCCACCGCCCTGGTTCGGCTGGCCCACCCGGCCGGTCTGGCTGTACCGGCTCACCCAGGGCGTCCACGTGGCCTCCGGCATCGCCGCGATCCCGTTGCTGTTCATCAAACTGTGGGTGGTCACCCCACGATTCTGGCGGCGCCCGTTGCTCACCGGCGTGCTGAACATCCTGGAACGGACCTCGATCCTGGTCCTCATCGCGTCCGCCGCCTTCGAGCTGATCAGCGGCCTACTGAACGTTGCCGAGTTCTACCCATGGGCGTTCTTCTTCCCGCCGGTGCACTACGCCGTTGCCTGGATCGTCATCGGCGCGTTGCTGGTGCACATCGCCGTGAAGCTACCGGTGATCCGCACGGCGCTGTCGCGTCCGGTGGGTGAGCCCGACCCCGCCGAAGCCGACGACGCGGCGGCCCGGGCGGCCATCCCGCCGGCCATGCCGGCGGCGCAATCGGCGATACCGCCCACGTCTTCCGCGCCGCGGCTTTCCGAGCCGGCGCCCGGGCACGACGATCCCGAGGTGGCCGCCCGAGCAGCCGCTCCGGTACCCGTGGTGGCGGAGCCGAAGCGTCCGGGTTCGTTATCCCGCCGCGGGTTGCTCGGGGTGGCTGCCGGCGCCGCCGGACTCGCAACGGTGGCCACCATCGGCGACCGGATCCCGGCGCTGGAGAAGATATCGGTCCTGGCTCAGCGCAGTGGCAACGGTCCGCAAGGGTTGCCCGTCAACAGGTCCGCCCAGGCCGCCGGCGTGCTGCGGTCCGCCGTGGATCCCGGATGGCCGAATACGGTCGGCCCGCGAAAACCCTTCACCTGCTGGCTATGTGTGACCCGGTCGATGAAACCTATCGGCGTACTGTGCATGTGCAACTGACCGTGCAAGAGTCCCGGCACCGGTTGGCCCGCAAGATTTTCCACGGCTCCCGCGGTGAGATCCGCAAGCGTTACCGCGAAGGGCAGGAAGATCAACTCGCCGCGCTGGGCCTGGTACTCAACGCCGTCGTATTGTGGAACACCCGCTACGTCGACGCCGCGCTAAAAGCCCTGCGAGCACAGGGATATCCCGTCAACGACGAGGACGCTGCCAGGTTGTCACCGCTGATCGACGCCCACCTCAACGTGCACGGTCGGTACACCTTCACCCAACCCACCGCCGACGGACTGCGGCCGCTTCGAGACCTGGCCGAGCCGGTGGAAGAGGAGTATCTCCCCGACGGAACCCCACTTCCGGCCCGGCGGGTCGAAGCGACTCAGACCCTGGCCCGCCCAGATTCAGGGGTCAAGCTGCCGAGCTAAGGCAGGCTGTGCAGACCTGCTCCAGTGATGCCGCCGAGCCGAGGAACGGATAACCGTCAAGCCGGGGGTAGCCGCCCAAACCCGGCCAGTGGCCGTCGCATCACGACACGGGGCCACCGGTCCAGGCCATGAGCTGCCTCCGCACGCCGAACAGCCAGAACATCAGCACCTTGTTCGTTGGCGGGCACGACCCGAAAGCCCAATCGCTGATAGTAGGGCCCGTTCCATGGCACCTCGGCGTACGTGGTCAACGTCAAGGCCGCCATCCCGTGCTGCTGCGCCCACGCCGCCGCGACGTCGATCAACGATTTGCCGATCCTGCGGTGGGCGTAGTCGGGGTGCACCGATACCTGCTCGATGTGGGCATCGCCGTCCATGACCTCTACCAGCAGGTACGCGACCGGCTTGTCTGTGTAGTCCGTGCTCACCCAAGCCCGCCCGTCCCGCGCAAACGCAGCGAGCTCGGCAATGGTCGGTGGGGCGTCATCGGCCACTTCCCCCATACCAAGCTCCCGGAACGGTGCGCCCGCGGCTCGTTCCACATCTTGCAGACCCTGCAGGTCGTCGTCGCGAGCTGGTCGAATCACCCTTGGTGTGTAGCTGATCAGCCTGCCGAATCGCAACCGCCGCAGCTGCCCCTTCGCAGCCGCGATTCGGAAGTAGGTTTCACTCATGGCATTTCATGTTGCGGCGACAGCCCCCGCCCCCGAGACGGTTGAGCGCCTATTGCGGGGCCTTCCAGAGTGGTTCGGTATCGAAAGCTCGATCAACCTGTACGTGGAGACAGCCAGGACATTGCCCACCTTGCTGGCCGTCGACGCCGCAGGCGAGGCAGTTGGTGTGCTGTTGCATCAACGGCACTTTGCCCAGGCTGCCGAGATCCATTTGATGGCAGTGGACCGGGCATGGCACCGGCGCGGGATAGGGACTGCGCTGGTTGCAGCGGCCGAAGCTGCGGTACGTAGTGACGGTGCCCAGTTGCTGAGCGTCAAGACGCTGGGTCCTTCCCGGCCCGACCCGAGTTACGAGAACACACCCGGCGCTTCTACCTCGCCCGCGGGTTCCTCCCGCTGGAAGAGCTGCACGATCTGTGGGAGGACAACCCGTGTTTGATCATGGTCAAACCTCTCTGAGCGACGCCGATTGCCGATCCTGCATCCAGAGGTGGAGGGTTGCGTCGTGGATGTTCGTCCTGCCGTGCTTGATGACGTAGCGCAGATCGCGAAAGTGCACGTCCTGGGCTGGCAAATCGGATATCGGGGACTGTTGCCGCAACCTGTTCTCGACCAGCTGACTGCGGCCGACCGCATCGCACGGTGGACAGCCACAGTGCAGACGGCCGCATGGCCCGCTCAGGGCACTCTCGTCGCCTCCGACGACGAACACATCGTCGGTTTCGCCGACATCCGCCCCACCCACAACGACGACCAAAACCCGGCGCAGATCGGTGAAATCGCCTCCCTTTACGTCCATCCCGACGCGTGGGGGCGGGGCATCGGCCGCCAGCTCGTTACCGCCGCGAAGGAGCAACTCACCGCTGCCGGCCGAACAAGCGCAACGCTATGGGTGCTCGACACCAACACCCAGGCGATCGCGTTCTACACAGCACTCGGGTGGTCACCCGACGGCGGAATCAGGTCCGACATCGTCGGCGGGATGACCATCCATGATCTGCGGTACCGGTGCCAGCTCGATCACCGAAAGATCACCTGAACGAATGCTGGCGCTTCCGAGCGAGAACGTCCACCAGACCCTCGGCCCGGTGGAACCCGCAGCCGAGAGGGGCCGAAACGCGGACCTGCCGATCACTGCGGGGGTGCTGTCGACATACGGTCGTTTGTCGACAGGTAGTACCACCGGGTTCTGCCACGCGGAACACTCCTGTCGAAAACTGGCGTCGGAAATCAACGTCGGTAAACGTCAGTGGCAATAGCATCCGACAGATGCTGCTGGGCTACGGACGAGTCTCTACCGCCGATCAAAACCCCGACACCAAACCGACGCACTGCACCGCGCTGGCGTCGCACCGACAGATGTCTACCTCGACCACACCAGCGGGGCCAAGGCCAGCCGACCACAGCTCGACCAAGCCCGGCGAAACCTGCGCGGAGGCGACACCCTGATCATCACCCGACTGGACCGCCTCGGCCGCTCCGTCCTGCACCTTGTCATCCTCGGAGCCTCACTCCGCGAACGCGGCATCGGCCTCAAGGTGCTCGAGCAAGGCATCGACACCTCCACCGCCGAAGGCCGCGCCATGTTCGGCATGCTCTCCGTCCTGGCCGAACTGCAACGCGAACTCATCGTCGCCAACACCCGCGACCGCCTCGCCGCCGCTCGAGCACGTGGCCGAACCGGCGGCCGTCGGCCGCAACTCACGCCCGCACAAGCACTTCACGCTCAAAAGCTCTACGACGCCGGCGATCACACCGTCCAACAGATCGCCGACCTGCTCGGCGTACCCCGCCCGACGGTCTACGGACACCTGGACAAGGCAACAATCGGCAAACGCCCCAACGCCGGCAACGGGCCGCCGACCACCCTTAACGCCGGATCCTGTACCGCTACAGCTCAGACCCTTTCTGGCCTGGTTCCTGACACCTGTCGTGCTGTCCGACGCGCTGTTGATGCCGATCGCCGCCGTCATCGGCGTGGCCGCCGGCCGGCTGCTGCCACGATGGCTGCGGTCCCCGGTGGTGGCCGGCGTGGTGCTGTCTGCCGCCATGTTCGCGATCGCGCTGCCGTTCCTCGGCCGGCCCGGTCTGCGGCCCGACAACCCATCCCTGCTGAACCGCAACTACCCGCTGGGATTCCTGACGGTGCTCGCGATCATCTGGGCCGGGGTGCTGGGCTGGGCGCTGCTGCGTCGGCGCGGTGGAGATCGGCCAGCCGAGCGATCTCGGCTCCTTGGCGCAGCAGTTCCTGAGTCACCAAGCGGACCGTCTCGATGAACGGATCTTGCTGATCGCTGGCCGGCCGGGTCCCATGCCCCCATCGCCTCGTTGCTACTATTGACCCAATAGTACTGTTCGACCAGCCCACTATGTTGCACGCCATTTCAGGGAGCTGCATGAACGGAGCTGCATGAACTCGACCTCCCACGCTCCAGCGCCATGACACGCGGCAACCAGTGGCAGATCGTTGCAGCCTGGTCCGACGCCTGGTCGCAACGAAGGTTCAGGTGGACGTTGCTGGCCACCTCGGTAGCCGCTGCGGTCAGTCCGGTCCTCACGCCGTCGATCTTCAACGCGGTGGAGCGCCGACCGGGTCGCACCCCACCCGACCCGCTCCTGCCGCTGCTCGGTCCCGCCCCGGTCAGCGCCGCGATCTTCGCACTGCTGATCAGCACCTTGGCGCTCGTCGGCGGCGCCTGCATTGCCCGGCCGCTGGTGCTGATCCGCGGCGCCTTCGCCCTCGTGCTGCTGTTCACCATGCGGATGATCGCCATGACCCTGGTGCCGCTGACGGCTCCTCCGGGGGAGATCGCACTGCACGATCCGATCGGTCAACTGTTCTATCCGGGAAGCACACCTCAGACCAGGGATCTCTTCTTCTCCGGGCACACCGCGACCCTCGTGCTGCTCATCGCACTGGTCAGCACCCGACGCGCCAGGGTGGCGGTGGCAGCGGTCGCCACCACGGTGGGTGTGCTGCTGTTGGTGCAGCACGCCCATTGGACGGTGGACGTCCTGGTAGCACCGCTGTTCGCCGCCCTGGCATGGCGAATCAGCGGGTTTGCGGCACCGAGGGTTCGCGGCGCCGACTCACGAGCGGGCACGAGAGGGTCGGACCCCGGAATTGACGACTCGTCGGAACTGTCGGTGGCCGAGCAATCCTCCGGTCGTCGCCGCGGTTCACGGCCGTATCACTTCTGCTGACGCCGCATCAGGAGTCGCCGCCGCTCGGGTGAGGTTCCGGTACTGCGACCGTGAAAACGTGGGCCGGTGAGCTGACCAACACGGCGATTCCGGCGATGACCGCCGCGGCCGACAGCACAGCGGCGACCGCTTGACCGGGCGTGTGGGGCAGCGGCTCGTTCAACAGGAACACGCTGCCGAAGATGGCCGCCAGCGGGTCGACGACGACCGCGGTGGCCAGAGTGGCTGCAAAGTGTCCGACGCGGTAGGCATGCTGCAGCAAGAGATAACCCGTGAGTGCCAGCAATCCGATACCCGCGGCGGCCCAGATCATTGCCGGGCCCTGCCGTGGCTGGCCGATCAGCTGCAGGAGGGCACGGACCAGCACCGCGATGATTCCGAACGATATTCCCGCGCCGGCGGCGAGCAGTAGGGCACGGGCCCGACCAGCCGCGGCGCGGGCGAGCGCGGCGACGGCGGCGGCAAGTGCCACAGTGATGGCGGACACCGCGATGATCACCGTTCGACCACCGACCGCGCCCGTCGGTGCCTCACTCTGAGCCAGTCGCAACAGCCCAGCCAAGCCGGCCAGCACGGCGACCGCGGCGGCAATGTCGCGGCCCTGCACACGTTGGCGTCGCCACATGGCCACCAGAATGATCGCGAACAACAGGCCGGTGACACCCAATGGCTGTACCAGAGCCACTGATCCCAGCGAGAGGGCAAGAACATGCAGGGCGGCGGCAAGGACATCCACGAAGATCCCGGCGACCCATATCGGTCGGTGCGCCAACCGCCACAGCAGGCGAGGATCGCCGACCCCGGACGCCGTCGCCAGACCGGCTTCTCGCTGTTGTAGCGTGGCAGCCAATCCGAAGCAGAAGGCGCTGGCCAGCGCCGCAAGCACCGCAGCTGTCACCATCCTCGTCCCCGCGCTCGCGGCAGCCAGGTCATGGTCGGCCCTTCGATCTTTCGGGTTCGAGGGGTCGTCGGACCGCGAGACCCTAGGCGTACTACTGTCGCAATAGTACTTGGACCAACGACGGGCAGAGAGTGGTGCGACAGCTGGTGCTCAGGCGGCCGATGGAGGGCGACACGCCCCGCTTCAGCATCGTCATTCCTGCTTTCAACGAAGAGTATTACCTGGGCGATTGCCTGGCTTCGTTGGCTGCACAGGACTACCCCGGGTTGTTCGAGGTCATCGTCGTTGACAACAACAGCACCGATCGGACTGCCGCGCTCGCCCGACGCGCCGGCGCCGCGGTGATCTTCGAACCGACCCCTGGTGTGTGCCAGGCCCGACAACGGGGAACCGACTGCGCCACCGGCGAGATCATCGTGTCCGCCGACGCCGATACGATCTACGAACCGGACTGGCTGTCGAACATCGATAGATGGTTCACCCGAAACCGCGGAGGCGTCGCGGTCGGTGGCCCGTGCTACTTCCACGACGGTCCCCGCTGGGGTTTGGCCGTCCAGAAACTGTTGTTCGGTGCGGTCGCGCTCGTTCAGCGCTGCGGCGGCCCGGTCGTCTACATCACCGCGACGAACTTCGCGTTCCGCAAGGATGCATTCACTGGTTATGACACCCGCCTCGCCCAGGGCGGAGACGAACTGGACTTACTCCGCAGGCTGCGGAAACAAGGCACGGTAGCTTTCGACGCGACCAATTTCACCCATACCTCGGCGCGGCGTATGGAGCAGGGCGCTCTGTACAATTTCACCGTATCCTTCTTCTACTACTACATCCTCGGGTATGCGCTCAATCGGGTTTTCGGCCGTCCCATCCTGGGCATGGCCCCCGCCTTTCGCCGGCCGCCCACTGCCGGATCGAATTCGCGGCTGAAGATCCCCTATCAACATCCGACTGACGACTGATGCGCGAGCACCCGGCCCATTGGCCCGCCCGGCTGGTCGGGCTGGCCGGTGTCGCGTCGGCGGCCTACTGGACCACTCTCTCGTCGCGCTCGCAATTGCTCGGTCGGTTTCCCTTCCGCGGCGCGGGGTCCGAGAAAGTGATCGCTCTGACGTTCGACGACGGTCCCAACGAGCCGTTCACGACGCAGATCGGCGACTTCCTGGCGGGCGTGGCCATCAGAGCCACCTTCTTCCAAGTAGGCAGGTGCGTCGAACGCTTCCCGGAGGCGACCACCACTCTTCGGCGGCAGGGACACGTGATCGGAAACCACAGCTATTCTCACGAACTCCTGCAGTGTCTGCGTCCGCGTGCCCAACGAGCTCAGACGCAAGCTGCTCAGAACGTCCTGACGCAGGCAATCGGACAGACTCCCGCGCTCTACCGGCCTCCCTGGCTGCTCCGCACGCCAGCCTTGTATGCCACGCTGCGCGATCACCAACTGCAGCCCATCTCGGGTGAGTTCTGCCATCCGTTCGAGGTGTTTCAACCGAACCCTCAACGGATGGCCAGGCGCGCGTTGGCCAAAGCCAGACCTGGCTCGATCTTGATCTTTCACGACGGTTTCGATTCGCGCGGGGGAGACCGCGCCAACACTGTGAAAGCCGTCATCATCGTGGTCACTGAACTGCTCCGCCAGGGTTACCTATTCGTCACGGTCGACGATCTCCTCGGTATACCCGCCTATCGAACCGGGGGCGCGTATTCCGCCGGCCCGGTTCCGCGAACTGACTGACCAGGCCGAATGACCGGACGAACGCTACGGTCGAAGCCGCGGCCGACTGCCCTGATCGTCGCGGATCGACGGTGTCACAGCCAGTCTTGCCGTTTGAACATGGTGTACAGGCCCACCGCGATCACCAGGATGGCGACCGCGCTGAGAATGAAACCCCAGGTCTGGCCGAAGCCTGGATACGGCACATTCTGGCCGAAGTAGCCGGTGATCGCGGTGGGGACTGCGATGATCGCCGCCCAGGCAGTGAGCTTCTTCATGACCGTGTTCAGCCGCGCATCCTGCAGCGACAGGTTCGTCTCGAACACGGTGGTGACCATGTCCCGCAGCGATTCGGTCCATTCGGTGGCGCGCAGCACATGGTCGTAGAGGTCGTCGTACCAGGAGTTGAGCTCCGCGGGGGCATCCAGGTCCTTGCGGTGGCGGAGCACCGCATTCACCACCTCCCGCATCGGCAGGACAACCCTGCGTAGCTCGACCAGGTCCTTGCGCACCCGGTAGGTGCGCTGCTGCACCACTCTGCTGAGCGCCCGTTCGTCGAACAGCAGGTCTTCCAGCGATTCGATCTGGTCGTCCAAGGTTTGAACGGCATCGAAGTGGCCGTCGACGATGACGTCCAGCAAGCCGTGCAACAGGGCACCCGGCCCGTACATGAGCAGGTCGGCGTTGTCCTCCCATCGCTGGATGACCGGGGCCATGTCGAAGTCGTCACCGCGGCGGACGGTGATCAGGCCGCGTCGCAGCACGAACGCCGACACCCTGCTGACCGACAGCCGGGATTGTGACAGGTCGTGTTGGTCGTCCGTACTGGTGGTGACCGCATAAGCGGTGATGAATGTGAAGGTCGGATAGCGGGTGGCCTTGGCCCGCTCGGCTGTCGACACCGCATCCTCGACCGCCAGCGGATCGAGCGACAACTCCTCCGCCAGCACCGCCAGATGCTCGGAGTCGGGGTCGCAGATGTCGGCCCAGACCAGGCAGCTGTCGTCGCCGAGAAAGTCGGAGATGCGCTCCGGCGGGAAGTCCTCCACCTCGGCCTTGCCGTTGCGCCACAACCGGCTGCGGACGGTCGCCTCGTTCTGTCCCATGTCGATGACAGTGCCACCTGCACACACACCCAGCGAGGTGAACCGCGTCAATGATGCTCGGAATTACCCATGTCGGACAGCCGCTTTGCGAGGTCCTCGACGCGAACGGCGATGTCGTCGCGGATCAAACGCATTCGTTCGACGCCGCCGATGCCGCGTCTGGAGGGCTCGTCGATGTCCCACACTTCAATTGTCGTTCCTGCGATCGGCTGGACGTCCACTGTGCGACCGAGGACGACGACCCGGTCCGCCTGCCGGTTCATGCGGTATGTGAGCTGGCGAGGCTTCTGTCCGGTGACATCGACCCCGAGTTCCTGCAGGGTCGCGGCGAACAGACCGTTGATATGGTCGCCGGCCCTCGTGCCGGCGGAGCCGACGTCGAAGGCGTCACCGGTGATCGCCCGAAACAGTCCGGCGGCAAGCTGCGACTTGCCGTTGTTCTTGAGGCAGACGAACAAGACCGATGGCTTGTCCGTCATCGGCTCTGGTGAACTGGACAGCAGCCGAAGCGGCTGGACAGAGGGATACCGCCGGACCTGTGGTCGGGACATCCGCGTACGCGACACACCTGCGGCTCCTTCGCTCGCAGGGGCCATCAGCTGTCGCGGTTCGGACGAGTGTCCGGGCGGGCTCCATCACCTGGCAACAGTGAATCAGCAACATCATCGATCGGCAAAGCCAGCGCGTTCGTCGTGGCCGCCTATCGTGCTGGAGATCGTGGGGGAGTCAGGAGCGCGTCGAGCTGGTCGGCCATGATCTCCAGCGAGTGTTCATCAGCGGCTTGGATCGGTGGTTGCGCAGAGCGCTCGCCGGCGAGGCTGATGGCGTGACGTAGCTGCGATTGTCGCAACGTGTAGGCGCGAGTGGCTGAGATGCGAAGGTCACGGACGAACTGTTCCATGCGGGCCTGGAAATCCGCGCGGGCACGACCGATGTGCTTGTCGACCAGCCGTGACGCTTCGGAGTGCAGATGCCGGTGCATGCGAGCCCGGCCCGCTGCTCCGGGGAACCGGCGGCGCAGCGCCGAGACAACCGGCTCGTTCCAGCCCACATCCGAGGTGATGTCGAAGCGGAAGTTGCCCATGCTGGGTAGCGCCAACCGCTCCGCCGGTGCGCTGAGGTCAACGTCAAGCAGCGATGCAGCCGCTGAGCGAACCTCGGCGAGGGCAGCATCCAGCAGCTGTTGCTGCCGATCGGATGCCTCACGGGCGGCCTCAGCGAGCCGAGCCGACCAGCGCTGTTGCCATTCGCTGACCGCAGCAACGACCAGGTCATTCAGAGTGGTCCATCCCGTTGCCTCCAGCTCTGCGTTCGAAACGCCCACCAGGGCGGACAGCCGGATCTCGAGTTGGTGGTGAACGGCATCCTTCAACGACAAGGTGACTGTCGCCGCTTCATCATCGAGCACGGCCTGCCACCTGGCCAGATACGCAGTCGCCACTGCAATGGCGTCCTGGCGGTCACTGTCCAGGCCGTCCAAACATCGGGCGAATTCGGCGATCCGGTCGGCTTGCTCGCAGGACAACAGTTCTCGTGCCCGATGCGCCAGCGCTGATTCGTCGAGCAATTCGGCAACCAACCGGCGGGCAGTCGCTGAAATGCTGACGGTGAGATCGGTCTGCCACGAGCGTTCCAGTTGATCGTGCAGGTTCTGGTTGAAGGCGGCCATGCCGCTGGCTTCCCAGGCACCGACGGTGTCGTCGCCTGCACCCGCCCGGACCGCCGTCCGTGCCGAGACGCAGAACACGTCGACATCGGCCGCCGGCAACCTCAAATGATCTGCTATCGCCTGCCTGGTGAACTGCTCTGCCTCCACGCGATCCTGGGGGTCGAGTTGATCGATCTTGTTCAAGACGATGTAAGTGCGTGCAGAGCGTTCCCGCACCCTGGTCAGCAGCGCCTGTTCCGCGGCGCTGATCGGCGGATCTGCGGTCAGCACGAATACCGCGACATCCATTCGTTCCATCGCACCTTCGGCGGTGTCGGTGTTGTGTTGGTGAATCGATCCGATCCCCGGTGTGTCGACCAGTTCGGCCGAGGGGTGCGGCAGGCCGCCGGCCAGATGAACGACCACTTCGGCGACACCGCGCTCGTTGCCGGGATTGCCGTTTTCGGTGACGTATCGCTCCAGCTCTGCCAGCGGCGCGTGTGTCACGGTACCGTCCAACTGATGAACCTCGACTCGTTCGGAATCGCCCAACCGCACCGTGGTGGCCACCGCGGTGAGGGGAATGACGCCAGTCGGTAGGACATCTCGACCCAAGATGGCGTTCCCGAGAGTCGACTTGCCCCTCTTGGCCTCACCGACGAGAAGGATCCGCAGCCGCGCAGAGGCCCACCGACCTTGCAGATCAACAACCTGATCAGCACGCGAACCATCCACACACCCGGCCAGCCGGACCAGCAGATCGGTCAGCCCGCCCCCGGCGGCCATCATGAACCGGCCATCAGAGCGCTCCGCCCGGTGGGTCAATGCCGCCGATCAGAGTCCGGGTGGGTCGATGAGTGAATCGATCGTGGGGGGCGCGCGGCCCTTCCCACTCCAGATCCACACGACCATCTGGCGAATCGGCGGTGGTGGCGTGACCGACTTGCAGGGCGGTGTGGTCAACCACACCGACATGCTAGCCGCCAGCGCCGAACTGGTGGTGTGACCAGATCGCACCGCACCGCCCACGGCCGGAAGCTCTCGACATGCGCGGGGTGCGGGCCGGTGACGCCGCCAGAGCGCCTCGCATGGAATACTGACAGTGCAGGCGATGAGGCTCGCCTTCGCCCGCGGGTTCGCTTCCGCTGATGGCCTCTACCCACCGTTCGCGCGGCTCAGGCGTGCGAACCGACGGTAGAGGAGTGCGGCCATGACCGACCGCTTTGCCGTGGACCGGAACGCGGACGTTGCTCTGCGCAACGGCGCTGCCCGGCCCGCAGTCCGACCGCAGGAGCCGCCCGGCGTGACCTCCGGGGATTCCTCACCCAACCGGTCCCATGCCGGCACACCCCCCGCAGTGATGGCGCCGACGAGCATCTTGTTCGACGAGCCGGAGCCTGCCGCTCTCGACGATGTTGCAATGCCGTCGTATTTCGCCGACCTCAACTTGGACCAGATCGTCCAGGCCATCACTGCAGGACGAGCCGAATACAACCTGGCACCGTACTTCCACGTGCCGCTGAACTCCGTCGCTGCGATCGAGTACCGGCAGGCAGTCGCCCAGGACTTTGATCAAGACGCTCTACGTCGAATACTGGAGTCCTTCGCCGCAGAACTCCGTTCCGTGCGGAAGTACCTGTCTCAGGGAGCTCAGCTCCGGCATCCCTATCAGCGCCAACGTTGGTTCGTGGATGCTGCCGCGATTTACTTGCCGGCCGTCAGAAAACTGAACCATGATCTGGCCGATGGCGCCATCCGGTCCGAGGGTCTGCGGGCCCTTCTCCAAAGCCTGACTAATTACGTCGACTCCGAGGCGTTCGCGTCACTCGCGGCGGACACCGAGTCGCTCGAGAATGCCCTCGCGCGCGTGAACTATTGCCTGCACATCCGGGGGAATCGCGTCACCGTGAGCAAATTCGAGGGTCAAAGCGATTACAGCGACGAGGTGGCGCGCACTTTTGCCCGATTCAAGCAGGGCGATACCAAGAGCTACCGCGTCCAACTCACGAGTTCACTTGATATGAACCATGTGGAGAGCCGAGTGCTGGAACTGGTGGCAAATCTCTATCCCGAAACGTTCGCAGCGCTTGGGGAGTTCAGTACGGCACGGAAGGGATTCCTCGACCCGGCCATTGCACAGTTCGACCGAGAAGCACAATTCTATCTCGGCTATCTGGACTACCTGAACCGAGTGCGGAAGTCAGGGTTGGAGTTCTGCTATCCCACCATGGCCAAGCACCCTGGCCAGATAGTCGCGCAAGACACGTTTGACCTCGCATTGGCCGACAAACTTGCCACCGACGAAGAAGCAGCAATCGTCTGTAATGACATCGAACTGAACTCACCGGAACGAATTGCGGTCGTGTCCGGACCGAATCAGGGCGGCAAGACCACACTGGCAAGAACGTTCGGGCAACTTCACCACCTGGGATCTCTCGGCCTGGCCGTCCCGGGTAAGGCTGCCGAACTGTCGATCTTCGATCGGATTTTCACCCACTTCGAGCGGGAGGAGTCCCTGGACACGCTCCGAGGCAAGCTCCAGGACGACTTGGTCAGGATTCATGAGATCCTCGGCGCAGCCACCACCGACAGCGTCATCATCATGAATGAACTGTTCACCTCCACCACTGTGCAGGACGCGGTATTCCTGGGAACAACAATCGTCCGGCAGATCATCGACCTTGACGCCTTGTGTGTCTACGTGACTTTCGTAGACGAGTTGTCGCTGCTGGGCCCCACAACCGTCAGTCTGGTCAGTACGGTCAACCCGGATCGCCCTGAAAAGCGCACTTACAAGATCGTGCGACGTCCAGCCGACGGCCAGGCCTATGCGATCGCCATCGCCGACAAGTACGGACTCACGTACCACACGCTGAAAGGACGTCTTGCACGATGAAAACCCATCTCCTGTTCCGGGACCAGGACTTTCCGTGGAACCGAGCGCTGCCCGACAACGCTGATGCCCTCATTCAGGATCTGGAACTCACCACGCTCTTCTCCTCGATGGCCGACGGCGATTCCTACACCTACGACGTCGCTCAAAGGGTCGTACTGGCCGGCATTGATGATCCGACGATCACCTTCCGGCAGAACGTACTCAATGATTGCCTCAATCATCCGGCCCAGATTAAGATCCTTTATGAGCTGGCTGTTTCCACGGTCGAGGGATCGAAAAGGGTCGGTCACTTCATTCTGCGGGATCATCCGGGTATGATCCTGTCTCATTCCATACAAGTCCTGGAGTACTTGATCGCTCCACTCAAGCGCCTTCGCGCGATCGCCGACGGCCAACGTGAGCAAGAGTATAGCTCCGAAGGACTGACGACATTCTTCAAGATGCTCACCGCAGAACTGGACGACGACTACTTCGCCGTAGTTGCTGATCATCTCAAACGTTTGCGATTCCGTTCGGGGGTGGTGATCAGTGCAGAACTCGGACAAGGAAATCACGGCCGGAACTACGTGCTCCGTTCCCCAGCAGCCGGCTCAGAGGGTTGGTGGCAGCGGCTCACCTCCCGCTTCCACGACGTCAACTCTTTTGTGATCGCCGACCGCGACGAAGCGGGCGCCAGAGCACTCACAGAGCTACAGGAGCGAGGAATCAACCTGGTCGCCGACGCACTCGCCCAAGCCACCGACCACATTCTCAGCTTCTTTCACATGATGCGAGCCGAACTGGCCTTCTACGTCGGCTGTATCAACCTTCGAGATCAGCTGGGTCCGCAGCGGGAGCTGTACATGCCTGGGCAGTCCCAGCCAGGTCGACCGTCCGTCGTCGCCCGCGACCTCTGCGACGTCGTTCTGGCCCTTCGGCGCCCGCAGGAAGTCATCGGAAACGATGTCGAGGCTGACGGTCGATCTCTCATCCTCATCACCGGCGCCAACCAAGGGGGGAAATCGACCTTCCTTCGAAGTTTGGGCGTAGCCCAACTGATGTTCCAGTGCGGAATGTTCGTCACCGCCCGGCAATACACGGCCAGTACCTGCTCCGGCATCTTCACCCACTACAAACGGGAAGAAGATTCCACGATGAACAGCGGGAAACTGGACGAAGAACTCGCCAGAATGAGTGAGATCGTCGACCACCTACGCCCCGGGTCCCTTGTGCTTTTCAATGAGTCCTTCGCTGCCACCAATGAGCGGGAAGGCTCAGAGATCGCCCGGCAGGTGGTCGATGCCCTGCGTGACAGTGGCGTTGCCGTGTGGTTCGTCACCCATCTGTTCCACTTCGCACATAGCCTCCACGTCGAACAGACCGACTCCGCGACGGCATTGTTTCTTCGCGCCGAACGTCAGACAGGTGGGCGCCGAACATTCCACGTCGTCGAAGGGGAACCCCTTCCTACCAGCTACGGCGAAGATCTCTACCAGGAGATCTTTCACCCGGAATCGCCCAGTACCGCAGCCCCCGAACACGACACAGCGGCGCTGCCCGCCCGAACCGGAAATGCCTGACCAGCCCCGCCCTTCGCCCAACTGGGTTCGGCGTCCTGGGCCTGACGCAGTCGATCGGCGATCTGGCCGCCACCGTGGTCGCCGGTGTGTTGTGGTCCTTGGTGTCCCCCGCAGTTGCGTTCGGCTATGCCGCGGTCTGGATGTTGGCCTCGGTGGTCGCATCTGGTTGGCTCACTCCCACCTCGACCAGCGGCGGCTGACCGCGAAAATGGCTGCTATGACCTGTCGAACGACACGACATCGACACGGTCGAAGACAATGAGGCAACGGTCGGCGAGGTCGGCCAGTTGGGAAACGAATGCCCGAATGCGTTGTTCAGTGTCGATGATGTGCACGGTGACCGGGGTACGGTCGACCAGTCGCCAGACGGGTCGGTCGTGGATCTCGGCGGAATTCCCGAACCCCTCGATTCCCTGGAGGGTGCATGCGCCCCCCATTCCGGCCCGGCTCGCACGTCGGAGGATTTCTCCGCTGACGGAGCGATGTCGATGGATGTCGGCGTTTCCCATGTACACCGACAGCCGGCACATCGGTCGAAGTTGAGTCACCGTGATACCTCCTACCTCCGGTCAGCCCCGCTTTCGGTCAGCGCCGCTTTCGGTCAGCTGAGTGCAGTCGCGATGGCCAAGACCGCGACGAGGGTAATCATCATGTAGGTCAGATAGGCGTCCAGCCGACCGGATTGCATTTTCTTGGCCAGCCGGGCAGTGCGCAACAATGTCAGCCACAGCGGGCGGTACAGGTAGTGCTCGACGATCTCGACCACGTCGACCCGGTAGGACAGTCGGTTCCTGCGGACAGTTCGTGGTGTCTTCCGGCCGGCGGCCTCTTCGCTGTCGGGGGTGTCCTCGTCGGCCGCGATGCCGGCCAACTGACCGCGGGTCATCAGCACGTTGGCCAGCACCTTGCGCATCGGGTTGGCGTAGCCGAAAGAGGTGTAGCCGGCCGGATCGGCGGCCACCGATCCCGAGCTCCAGGCAGGCACGGTCCGCACCCTCAGGCGCCGGCGCCCGGACAGCAGGAAGGTCAGCGCAGCGATCAAGGCGGTCATTGCCGGAAGGACGATCCACAACCATGACGGAGAGAGCGAGGAGAACCCGGCATAGACGGGCTGCAACACCCAGGGGGAAACCAGGGATTGGCGGGCGGCGGGACCGACCAGGGGTTGCAGGCCGCTGCCGATCATCCGGAACTGCAACGGGGCGAATGCCGCCAGACCCAGACAGCCGAGCACCAGCACGGTGACGGCGATGCGTTGACCAACACTCTCGGAGCGGCGGGCCAGCGACGCTGCCGGCGGGCGTCCGAAGCCGGTGAGGGCCACCAGTCGGACGAAAGTCACTCCGGCAACCCCGACGGTCAGCGCCACCAATGCTCCGGTCAGGGCAGCGGCCAGCTGCAACGACAGGGAGTGCACGCGGAACTGCTGCATCAACGCTTCCAGGGTGAACCATTCCGAGGCGAATCCTACTGTCAGTGGTAGCCCCGCCAGGGTCAGCGAACCCACCACCAGCCCAGTGCCCGACCACGGCATGGTTCGGATGACTCCGCGAAGACGGTCAAGATCATGGACTCCGGTGAGCTGTTCAATGCGGTCGGCGGCGACGAAGAGCAGCGCCTTGGCGACGGCGTGGGCAATCATCTGGGCGGTCCCGGCCACCAGTCCGACCGCGGTCAGCCGCGGGTCATCGATGGCTGCGCCGATCAGGGCGACGGCATAGCCGGCGGTGATGATGCCGGCGTTCTCCACGCTGGACCAGGCAATCAGCCGCAGCAGGCTGGAACTGACCGAGGCGTGGGCGATGCCCAGGATCGCTGTCAGCCCGGCCAGCAGCAGCAGCACGACGATCAGCCACTGTGGTGGAGCACCGAGCAGATGCAGGGCGCGCCACATGCCGTAGAACCCGACGTTGACGGCGACGCCGGCCATGATGGCCCGGGCCGGCCCCGCCGCCGCGGCGTAGCTGGGGGGCAGCCACAGCTGCAGCGGGACCAGGCCGACCTTCACCGCAAATCCGGCTACCAGCAGCGCATAGCCGGCGTCATGGGCCGCGCCGGTGGCGCGTGACCAGTCGGCCAGCAGCATCGAGTGTGCAGCGGAAGACAGCAGGCCACCGCCCACCAACAGGGCCGCTCCGCTGGCTTTGCCGAAGGTTACCGCGGCCACTGCGGCCCGGCCGCGGCCGGGCAGCTCCCGGTCGTATGCGGTGAGCAGGTAGAAGCAGACGGTGAGCGTTTCCCATCCGAACAACAGCACGAACAGCTCGTCGGCGGTGACGATCAGCTCAACCGCGGCCAGGGTGACCCCAACCAACGCAGGCAATCGCGTTCGTGCCGGCCCGCCGCTGCTGGCGGCGCACAGCACCGGCACGGCGACGCCGAAGGCGATGACCAGGAACAGTCCCGACAGCCCGTCGGAGTGCAGCCCAGCCCGCCCCAGGCCGCCGAGGTCGCCCAGCCGCAGGTCGCCCGGATGCCCGCCCACACTGCGGGCGCCGGCAACGACAGCGATGACAGCTCCGGCCGTGGACAGCAGCCAGGACAATGTGGCCGCGCCGGAGCGGGCCTGGCCGGCCGGCGTGAACCCGGCTGCCCAGGAAACCAAACCGGCGACCACGAACAGCACCAGCGGGGCGAGCAACATCACCGTTCACCGTCCCGGCCAGGACCCGGTATCCGGCCAAGTGCCAGCAGGATGCCGTGCATCAGACTGAACGGCGAGGCGGGCGCGCCGGGAACCCAGACATCCACCGGCAGGATCGCGTTGACGCCCCGGCCGGCGGTGTAGCCGGGCCCGAGCAGGCTGCCGCTGACCGCGTCGGAGCCGGCAGCGATCACCACCACCGGATCAGGCATCGCCTCTCGAGTACGCAGCAGGGGCGCCACCATGCCGGCGGTGCCGATGCCGGTGACCAGCAGGATGTCGGCGTGTCGCGGGCTCGCGGTGAAGAAGATGCCCAGCCGGTGTATGTCATAGACAGGGTTGAGCAGGGCCTGCACCTCCCATTCGTCGCTGCCGTCCGAACCGGCGTCGACGTGGCGGATGTGCACCGAACGCCGCAGTCTGCGTACTCGATCAGCCAGCTCGCGCCGAACGCCCTCGACTGCTTGATCGGTGTCCGCCAACGCCGGCACCACCAGCTGGGCTCGACTCAGGGCGGCGGTGCCCGCCCCGCCCTGCCAGCTGAAGACGTCGGGCCGGGCGATCACGCAATGGCCACACAACACGCAGCGGCCGCGGTCGACCTGGACTGTGCCGCTGGAGGCGTCGACAGCCTCAGCCGGGCAGAGCCGTAAAGCTTCTTCGGGGGACAGTGCGTACGAGCTTTCGGAGACTCGTATCGAGGCGCGGAAGGTGTCGAAGTACTCGTCCGGCCGACGCGGCCAGCGGCTGGTCACCACGCCGTTGCGCAGTCCGCGTAGAACCCATGGTGCCGTCAACTACATCGCCACCCCGGCCGGCGACAACCCGAAACTGGCTTCGATAAAAGGAAAGTCGGTCAAGACGTCACCACGGAACACGTCGTGGAACAGCAGCAGATTGTGAAACGAGGCCGAACGGGCCAGGCAGCGGACGATCCGGCCGGCGCGGCATTGCACGGCGTAGAGCACCTCACCCTGCGGTGCTTCGGCCCAGCCCAGCGCGAAGCCGTCCTCGACCTGCGAGTCAGCAGTCAGCGCTCCACCGGTCATGTCCAGGCCCTCGAGAGCCCGAGCGATGAGCTCGGCAGAGCTGTTGATTTCTTCCAGCCGCACCCGAAGCCGCGCGGCCGCATCACCGGCGTCCTGGGTGGCGGGCCGGGGTGGCAGCAGCTCGGGGTAGGCGTCGTAGCCGCGTACCCATCGGTCGTCGTCGTTGAAACCGGAACCGCGCGCCACCGGACCCAGCGCGCCGCATCGGCGAGCGAGGTCGGCATCCAACCGGCCGGTGCCCCGGACTCGGTCCAGGAACGAGGCAGTGGTCATCAACGCCGCGGAATCGGCCCGGACCGCGGGGACCATCCAGGCCACCTCATCGGCGATGCGCCCTGGGGTCATCACCCACCGCTGATCGCTGACACCGCCCGGGATGACCACCCCACGGCCGAACCGGTTTCCGCACAGCTGGGACACCAATCGCATGAAACGTTCCTTGTGCCAGCCGAATCGGGCGGTCGCCACCGCCAGTCCCGCCGCATCGGTCAACCGCATCACCACGTCCAGGTGGTTGATGATCCTCTCCAACTCGGCGTGGACAACACGGGCTCGTCCAGCGGTAGCAGGAACCGTTGTGCCGCTGAGTCTTTCGATAGCGTGGCAGAACGCCAACGCATGCGAAACCGATGCGATCCCTTCGACCCGCTCGGCGACCAGGACTCCGCGATCGGGTGTCAAACCTTCGAAGGACTTGGCCACCCCGCGGTGCTTGTAGTGCGGCCGGATGTTCAGGTGCGGGATGTCCTCGCCCGGCGTCTCGATCAGATATTCGATGGATTCGACGACGCCGGACCGAACAGGACCGAAGGGGATGACGAACATGCCCCGGCCCTGCACATCCACCGGTCCACGAGTCTCTAGTGGCCGCAGCGTTTGTCTGGCGGGTAGCAGTCCTGGGCGTGGCGCCGGTAGGCCGTCTGCCAGCGGCAACAGCAATGGGTCCAGCCGCGGGTGACCGACCGGGACCACTCCGGACAGGTCGTGCAGAGCCCGCTCGTACCAGAACGCTGCCGGCACCTCGTCGGACAGGCAGCGATAGCTCGGGGTCTCATCACCAGTGGCCGGGGCAACGGTGTGCACGGCATCGATCGAGTTGCGCCCAGCCAGCAGAGCGGTGATGTAGCAACCGTTCTCGTTGGTGGTACCGAACAGGGCGGCGAACCGGTCGCCTGCGGCGAGACGGTCCACAATCGTGCTCCGCCAATGATCCACCGGCAACACAGTGTCGATTACCGGCGCGCCGATCCTCATCCTGCCTCCGTCCCCTGCAGCAGAGCAGCGCCGTGCGCGATCAGATCGACCAGCTGCTGCGGAGGGTGAACACCCAACACCACCAGCACGGCGATGCCGACGACGACCGGGACCACCATCCAGAGGCTGGGCTCGCCCGGGTCGTCAATCGCCATCAGTTGGCCTTCGGTGGCTGGCTGGAACAGCATTCGGGATCCGGCGGCGATGAGTCCCAGGAAGGCCACCGTCACCAACACCACCAGAATGGCGGCGGCTGCGTTGTGGCCACCAGTCAGACCGCCGATGACTACCTGGAACTCGCTGCGAAAGATCCCGAAGGGCGGCATCGCACACAGAGCCAGCACGGCGGCTGCGAACAGCGGCCCGGACCAGGGCAGCACGGTGATCAGCGAGCGGATCCTGCTCATCTCCCGCGTGCCGTACTGACGCACCAACACCCCTGCCCCCATGAATGCGTTCCCTTTGGCGGCGGCGTGGGCCAACACATGCAGCAGCACGCCGGACAGGGCCAGTGGCGCGCCGAAGCTGACTCCGATGCTGAGGATGCCCATATGTTCGACACTCGAGTAGGCCAGCAGCCTCTTCAGGTCCTGCTGATCGAGTAGGTACAACGCTGCCAACAGCAGCGATGCCACCCCGAATACGAGTAGGACTGTCTGCGGGAAATGCCAGCCCAGGGTGCGGCCGGCGATCTGGTGGTAGCGCAGGATGGCGTAGAAGCTGGTCGCGAGCAGTGACCCCGACAGCAGGGCCGACACCGGAGTGGGCGCTTGGGCGTGGGCGTCGGGTAACCATGTGTGCACCGGGAACAGACCGACTTTGGTGCCGAAACCCAGTACCGCCAGCAGGAACGCCAATCGCACCGGCGTGGGCGGCAGGTTGCCGGCGGCGTCGATCAGCGGGTCGAACGCCAGGTCGTAAGAGCTGCCGAGGATCTGGGAGCCGGCGGCGTACATCAAGATCGTTGCCAGCAGAGCAATGCCTAGCCCGCAGGAGGCCAGCAGCACGTACTTCCACGCAGCCTCGGTGGCATCTTCGGTATCTTCCAACGCCACCAGCAGGGCCGAGACTACGGTGGTGACCTCCACCGCGATCCACAGCAGCGCCAATCCGTTGGCCAACGGCGCGCAGATCATCGACCAGGCGAACAGGTTCATGCCCAGATGAAAGCGGCGGCTGTAGCGAGCAAACTCCGCCAGCTCGTCCGCAGTTGTGGCGGCCTTCTCCTCGGCGGCGAGGTATCCGATGGAATAGGCAGCTGTCGCCGCATAGAGAAACCCGGTGGCCAGGACGAACACCACTGAAAGGGCATCGGCCCGCAGATAGCGGATCGCAGTGAGAGTGTGAGTGCCCGCGGACGGCACCAACGCCACTGCCAGAGCGAAGCAGGTCAGTCCGGAGACCAGGGTGGACAGCTGCGCGATGCGGTGCGGCGCGAACGCGGAGATGGCAACGGCCATCAGGGGTACCGCGACCAGCAGGACAAGGTTCACCTCAGCCCCGCAGCCGGTTCAGATCGACGGTGGACAAGGTGCGGCTGCGGCGGTGGTGAAGCCGCATCAACACCCCGAAAACCACCACGGCTACCAGCAGGTCGAACAGGAACGCCACCTCCAGGATCAGCGGCAACCCCGCGGCAACGACCAGGCTGGCCAACGAGACCCCGTTCTCCAGGGAGAAGAATCCGATGGCCTGGCTGACAACATCGCGACGGACGATCATCAGTACGAACGACACCAGCACCACTGCCACCGACATCCCCAGTGCCGCTCTGGGCAAAACATCGGAGCGGATGTCGAGCGACCCGACGGCGAAGAACCCGAAGGCCGCCACCACAATGGACACCATCACTTCACTGGCCACGCCCAGCACGCCGCTGCCGGCTATCTCGGTGCCGGCGTTGCGCATCAGCCGCAAGATGACCAACGGCACGATCACCGCCTTCAATGCGAACGACACTCCGGCCAGGACATACAGCTCAGGAACGTCGCGGCCGAATGCCACCACCCCGGCCAGCACACTGACCAGCAGCGACTGCACCGCATAGATTCGCACCTGAGCGCGTAGCAGCGCCGACCGGAGCATCAGGAACTCGGCGAGCAGCACCAGGATTGCGACGGTGTTGGCGGTGCCCTCGAAGGTCGTCGGTACGCCGGCCGCCACATCTGCGACATCGCTGATCTGGCTGCCCATCTCAGCCGCCACCGGCGAAGATGGAGACCACCGAGAGCACGGCCAGCAGGAACGCAGCGGCGACGAACTCGGTGATCTTGAACAGGCGCAACTTGGCGAACGAGTCGTCGATGATGGCGATCACGCAGCCCACCGCAACCGACTTGGCCAGCAGTGCCACGATCGCCAGCACCACCGGCCAGACGGCCGTGGAGGCCGCCAATCCCCATGGCGCCACGAACACGTTGATGAAGATGGTGTAGAGCACCAGCTGTTTCGCCGACGAGCCCCAACGCAGGAGCGCCAAGTATGGTCCTGAGTGTTCGAAGGGACGCGCCTGTTCGATCATCCCGAACTCGATGGTGCCGGTGTGGGTTTCCACCGGGATCCGGCCGGTCTCCACGATGATCACCATGAACAGGGCCGCCGAGGCCAGCAGGTGCGCCGGCCGCAGTATCTGGTCGGCGCCGCTACGCACTGCCGCGCCGAGTACGTACGGCAGGTCGGTCGTGGTGATCAGGGCGACGGTGAAGACCACCAGCAACATCACCGGCTCGGCGATGGCGGCGAACGTCTTGGCGCGGCTCGAACCCAACTGCGCATAGACGCCACCGGTTTCCGCTGCGGCGACCGCGATCAGGAAGCTGGCCAGCGCCAAAATCATTCCGCCGCCCAGGATGTCGCCCATGTAACCCAGCGGCAGCGGGAATGTGGTCAGCACCGGGATCAGCAGCGGCACGGTCAAATAGCTGGCGAGGGACAACACAGGCGCCAGCAAGAAGATCGGACCTACGCCGGCCGGGCGCAGCGCCTCCTTGCTGAACAACTTGCCGAGGTCGTAGTAGGGCTGGAGTACCCGCGGGCCCTTTCGGCCCTGTAGCCGCGCCTCCACCTTGGCGATCACCCCTGTCACGCCGGGGCCCCCGACGGCGATGGTGATCACCTGGAGGCACTGCACGGCCACCAGCGACATCCCGGTCACGGCTCTTGCCCTCTCCCGGCTCGACCTCGAATCGGTTGACCGGGCCGCCACATGTCGATGGCGATGACCGAACACCGCAGGTTCAGGGGTTCGTCGTAGGGGACTTCGGCGCTCTCGTCGCCGGTTGGGCCGAGCGCTGATGCACCGCATGACGCGGTGTCAGGGCATGTTGCGACGTCAGGGCACACCTGCGACTCCTTCGTTCGCAGGGGCCATCAGCGTTCGCGGTTCGGACTTTCGGTCCTGGCGGGCTCCATCACCTGGCAGCAGTGAATCAGCAAGATCACCGATCGGCAACCCCGTTCCACATCGCGAGATCCGCCGGCGACCCAGGGGCCGCGAACAGCCCGGATCTTTCCCTCGGCCGAGATGTGGCCGTAGGGACGTGAGCTGTCAGAAGGCCGCGCCGATGGACCAGCCCAGCGCCGCGGCGCCGATGCCGGCGGTCAGGCTGATCGCGACGTTGAGCACCGCCTGGAACCGCGCACCCTCCGCAGACAACTGCATCACCTCGTAGCTGAAGGTGGAGTAGGTGCTCAGCGCTCCGCAGAATCCGGTGCCGATCAGCGCAGTCAACTCCGGCGACAGGTGGGTGGCGGCGCCGGTGACCACGCCCAGAATCAGCGAGGCGGTGATGTTGACCGTCAGCGTGCCCCACGGAAACACGGTTTCGTGCCGAGACTGGATAGCCCGATCGGTGAGGTATCGAACCGGCGCTCCCACCATCGCACCCAACGCGATCATCAACACCATCATCGCTGCGACCCGTTCACGCGGGACATACCCGCACCGGTCCGCATGCCGACCTTCATCTGTCCTTTCACTTCTGTGCCGCGGGGGACAGCACCTCGACGTCGTCGATGGCGATGATGCCACCCGACATCAGCTCGGCCAGCTGTGGAGTGAATCGATCGACACTGTCGGCCGTGTCGATGATGATGATCATGATCGGCATCTGATCGCTGATATCCAGGAGCCGATGGGTGTGCAGGTGGTGAGATGGGCCGAAGCCTTCCACGCCTCGGAACGCGGATGCACCGGCCAATCCAGCATCCCGAGCTCTACGGACGATCTCCATGAACAGCGGCTTGTGATTGAATCGCGCATCCTCATCGACGATGATCATCAACCGCCGCTTCATGCCCGCAAGGCTCATCGGTAGCTCCTTTCCCCTCGGCGCTGGGAAGGCGCCCGCGATAACGATCGGCCCAAGATCCTGGTGAGCACCGTCGCGAACCACACCGCCACAGCACATGTCGCCAGCGTGATCACCACATACAGCAGTGCCGCAAGCACCCGATGTTCGAGGATGATCTGCTCGGTGTCCATCGCAAACGAAGACAACGTCGTGTAACCGCCCAGAATCCCCACACCGAGAAACGGGCGGGCCAGCCGGTGCGGCGACGTCAGCTCCAGCAGCACCACCATGAGCACCCCGATCAACAGGCACCCGGTGGCGTTGACAAGGACCGTCGCCCACGGAAACTGTCCGACGCTGTGCGGAAACAGCAGGCCGACGCCATAGCGGGACTCCGCGCCGAGCACCCCGCCGGCCGCGATCGCCGCGACGAGGTCCCACTGTCGGACCCGATTCTTGCTGGCCTGCACCGGGTCACGCGGGTCGATGTCTGGGTCGATGTCTGGGTCGATGATCACTTCTCGGTCGATCTTCCGCGAGGGGGCGGGTTCGTTCGACGGATCAACAGCCACGGGTCGTACGCCTTCCTCCGGTGCTGTCACTGGATCTGACCGCGTTCGGCCACCAGCACTCGATAGGGTGATCCAGGCGCACGGTCGGCGACCTGGCAGACCGATCCCTGGCCAACCGTGGCCACAGCTTCCTCCTCTACATTCCGCTCAGGACGCTCGCCTGACCGCGGTGGTAGAGGCCATCAGCGGGCCTGAACCCGCGAGCGAAGGCGAGCCTCATCGCCTGTACTCCACCAGTCTGCCCGCGAACCCAGAGGCATCACAAGCTGGGCCAGCCGAGTGCGGAACGCCACAGCGTAGGGAGCAAGATTCATCGCAGAAGGCCATGCGGCCACATCTGACGCGTCGGCGTCACCGCACCCAAGGAGCCAACATGAGCCCCACCGTCCCCTTCGAGATCGCCTCCCTGCACGCTCTGGAGATCCTGGATTCCCGCGGCCGCCCCACCCTGGCAGTCACCGTCACCCTCAGCGACGGCACACCGCCCGAACCGGCGTGCCTTCAGGCGCATCGACCGGATCGGCGGAAGCCGTCGAACTACGTGACGGAGATGCCGCCCGCTACAACGGAGCCGGAGTGCTGACGGCCGTCAACAACGTCAACGGATCGTTGGCCGACGCGGTGCTGGGTCGCCGGTTCACCAGCCCGGACGAGGTGGATCAGATCCTGCGTGACACCGACGGCACCGACAACAAGAGCAGGCTCGGCGCGAACGCCATCGTCGGCGTCTCGATGGCCGTGTACCGCGCCCATGCCGCCAGTAACAACTTCGACCTGTGGGAAGTACTCACTCCCCGTGGAGTCACAGCTCGATTGCCGGTACCTCATTTCAATGTCGTCAACGGCGGTGCGCACGCTGCCAACAGCCTGGATTTCCAGGAGTTCATGATTGCTCCCCTCGGTGCGCCCTCCCTCGCCGAAGCCGTGCGTGCAGGAGCGCAGGTCTACGGCGCCCTGAGAAGACTGCTGGCCGATGCCGGCTTCGCCACCGGTCTTGGCGATGAGGGGGGATTCGCGCCGGATATCACCACCCCGGAGGACGTCCTGCGCCTCCTGGTGTCGGCCATCAGCAACGCCGGATATACCCCTGGCACCCATGGTGTCGCCATCGCCATGGATCCAGCTGCCAGCGAGTTTCACAGCGACGGCGCGTATCACCTTGCGGGACAATCACATTCAAGCACCGACATGATCGATCGCTACGAGCAGATGATCAACGACTTCCCCATCTGGAGCATCGAGGACGGCATCGCCGAGGACGACGAGCAAGGCTGGATCACCATCACGCAGCGGCTGGGCGGCCGAATCCAGCTGGTCGGCGACGACAACTTCGTCACCAATCCGGCAATCATCGAAGATGCCATCGCCCACCACATCGGCAACGCTGCGCTGATCAAGGTCAACCAGGTCGGCACCGTCTCGGAGACGCTCGACGCGATGCAGATCTGCCGCGACGCGGGCTACGCCGCGATGATCTCTCACCGATCCGGCGAAACCGAAGATTCCTTCATTGCCGACCTCGCGGTCGGCTCAGGCTGCGGGCAGATCAAGGCGGGCGCCCCGGCCCGCGGGGAACGCGTCGCGAAGTACAACCGGCTCCTGGCTATCGCCGACGCGCAGCCGAAGATGCCATTCGGCGTGGCTCCAGCCGTCAGGCGCTGATCGGAGGGTCGAGCCGTGGAGTCTTCAATTGTTTCAGGCGAAGAAACCGTTGCCGACTTCAAGGCAGACTCGAACGACAGTTGTCCTCCCCGACGCCATCAGGAGCATCGATGACCACGAACCCTTGCCGCCGGCCACCCAGAGCATCCCGTCGTGGTCAAGGCACGCGAACGCCGAGCCGCCAGTATTCAGCTGCGGGTGGCCGACGGGATCACCGCGCTCGCCGGTTCCATGTGGTTCGTCTACCTGCACATCGGGGTGTTCGCCCTCTGGATGCTGGTGGTCGAGAAGAGCCCGTGGCCCACGCTGACTCTGATCGTGTCGCTGGAGGCAATCTTCCTGTCGACCTTCGTGATGATCGGCCAGAATCGCGCCGCCAGCTTCCAGCAGGCGAAGGCCGATCACGACTTCATCGAACAGGAGACCGAGCTGAAAACGAACACTCAGCTCACCAGGGAGATCCACGCACTGACCACCGAACTCACCAGGCGGACGGCAGACCGGCCGTAACGCTTGCCAAGGTTCGGCGCATCCGCTCGTTCATCTGTGCGCCCGAACGGTCTTGGTTCTGCTGCGAGTCGCGAATTCGCCGGCGCGGGTTCGGTCAGCCGACGCGGAAACTGTCCGGCGCCGCTCCCAACGGAGCGGTTCCTATTGCAGCCAGAGGTGCTTGTTGTCCGCAACGAATTCCTCATCGAGCAGGCGGGGAAACCTCGAGCGGTCGGCGGTGATTGCATCCTGCTGTCCCGGCGAGAGCCGCTCGCCGCTCGACAGACAACGCGCGGAGCCCAGGAGCCCTTGCTGGCGAAGGACCTCATTGACGCCAGGGACGCAGCCCGCGAAGTCAAGGGCGGGGGCGACCTGCCCGTCGCAGACGAGCACGTCATAGACGAATCGCGCGTCCCCGCCTGCCCGGAGCTCGAACACCTCGTCGAACATGAAGGCGAAGCTCACGCAGGCGAACGGCTGGGACCGCAGAACCACGGCTGGGATAGCGCGGGTTGGTCGGATGGTCCACGAAGATCAGCGTGGAGTGCCGCCCCGCTCCGTCGTGCTGTCCCATGAAGGCCAGCCACTCGGCCCGAGTCCCCATGGCGTCTTCGGCGTTCGCGGCACCGCGGGAGGTGAAAACCGTTCCGCCCGTGAAGGACCGGGGCCCCGCCAGAAGTACCCGCCATAGCCGGCCTTGGCCCTGCCCTTGATGGCCGCGCTGGAGAACTGGAGCGTCTCGGCGGTCGCGTTGGTCAGGAGAAAGGTGGTTCTGATGCGGTAGCTTCGGGACTCCGGTTCGCCGTCCGCCACCTCGATGGTGCGTCGCTCTTCCATCAGGTGCTCGCCGCCGTGACCGAGCCAGTCGAGTCGCTCGTCGATCGTCACACCCACCGGGCTCGGTTCCGAGGGCGAGCCAGTCGCGGTGGGCAACGCGGCCCTGGTTGTCGAGTTCTGCGTACTCCTGCTGCCCGTGCACGTAGGTGCCGCCGCCCCAGAAGTTGTGACCCGAGACGTCGGTGCAGGTCATCTGGAATCCGCGGTGCCACACGTGGTCGTGCGGCCGGAGAAGCGTGATGACCTCACCAGCGAGCGTTCGCACCGGGTGCAGGTATGGCTTGGCGCCTCATAGGGCGGCGTGTCGGGCAGGAAGACGTAACGAACCAGGTCCATCCCGTCGAAGCTGACGACAAGGTGGTCGTGCTCCTCGCGGAACTCCATGCGCTCGGTCATGCCGTCGCCAGGGCTCCGGCGGCGGCTGCCCCGAACTCGATCTGGGACGGCTCGACAATCGCGGTGTAGGTCCACCGGTTGTGCAACTGGATACCGCCGTACTCCGCCGGAGCCCGCATGGTCACCAGCGATGTTCCGCCCACTCGGAAGTCGAGGTCGGCCCGAGCGCAGGTGAAGCCGGTCGGCCCCCACCACCGGCGAACCTGGTCGGGATCACTCCACGCCCGCCATGCCTCCTCCGGGGGCACGTCCAGCTCGCGGGAGACCACGACCTGACCGCCCTCATGTCCGCCCGCCTCTTCAGTCGTCATGTCCGCCGCCTCTTCAGTCGTCACCCTTGGCCCCTGTCGCGCTGCGCAGTGTGCGGTTAACGACAGGTCGGTCGGCAACCCCTCCGCCGTACTGCCGGACCGCTCTGTTGCATCAAATCAACAGGGCTGGATGACTGTCAGCCTTGAACAAAACGGCCATCCATCGCCGGGTGTCTTGTGGACCGGCGCCGAGTCCCAGACGATAGGAGGGTGACCCCGGCCGCCCCGTCCCGGGAGGTTCCGGGAGTCGCGGCCGGCTTCGCCGACCAGGCGCATCTCACCCGGGAGTCAGTCCGGCTCGAGCGACGACCACCGCACGCGGTGCTGCTCGAGTCCGAGCATTATTGCCGAGGCGCCCATGACCATTCCGCCTCCTACCAGCCCCTGCTCAGCCGAACGTCCCGTTTCGTCGAAGGGCCATCCCTTTTCCCACATCGCACCGGCGTGGGTGTGCCGTAGGTGTCGTGGCCGGCGCGTCGCCTCACCGTCGTGGAGCCGGATCGCCGCTCCAGTGATCGGCAGGCCGAGTCCGAACTCGAACTCTTGTCGGGCTAGGTCGAACCGAATGAAACGGTCGAGATCCCTCACACGGTCCAGGTGCGAGATTCCGCTGGACCTCGTTGACCTGCATGCTGGTGCTGTTGGCTGCGGTCGGATGTCGATCCGGACCTGCCGAGCGGCTGAGCCGGGTCGCGCTGTCCCGGTACGTCCAAGAGCGCAGCGGAGCTGATCGCCATCGTTAGCGCGGATTTCCACGCAGTTGGTTTGGGGCAAGGGGTCAGGTGATTTCGTAGCGGAGGTTGCGTCCGCCCCACCAGGGGACGGTGGTGTGGTCGGGGAGACCGGCCTGGCGTAGGACGGGTGTGTAGGCGCGTCGGTCCAGGCGGACGGTGATCGTGTCGTCGGTGGTGGTGATGGTGCCGGGGGTCTCCAGGAATCGGCGTTGCAGCACGTCGGGGGTGACGCCGGCGTAGCCGGGTAGGCGAGCGCGGAGCGAGGCGGTGAGGGCTTGGGCCAGCACGGCGAGCATGATGTCCAGATCGACGTTGAGGTTGACGGTGGAGGACAGCGCGTCGGCGTGGAAGGCCTGGATGATCTCGGCGAGGCGCTGCTCGATGGTCATCCGGCGGGCGTAGTGCTCGATCAGGGCCTTGACGGTGAGTTGGTCGTCGTTGGTGATGATCACGGTGGGGGCGTCGCGGCCGAGTCCGGTGACGATGAGCTGACGCACGGTGCCGGGGTAGCCGGTCAGTCGGGCGCGGGATTGGTGCACCTTGGGCCGGTTGAACCTGCCGGGCCGGTTCAGGGTGGTCGATATGAAGTCGGCGCTGGTCAGGGCGTTGATCTGGTTGACCAGCGCGGGTGAACGCATCCGCAGGGTGAGGAATTTGATGCCCCGTTGGTCGAGTTCGGCCAGCACGGGTTGGGTGGTGACCTTCTGGTCCATGATCAGCATGTGCGGGTCGGCGCCGGAGACGGTTTTCCAGTGATCGCAGAATGCGATGACCTCGCGTGCCTGGCCGGCTTTGGTCAGATCTGCGTTGGCGTAGATGAGGTTGTGGGTGCCGGAGTCTTGGGCGAAGAACGTCAAGACAGAGCGGGCACGTTGGGAACGGGTTGGCACGTAGTGCTTTTCCAGCACAGGATCGGCTCCCCAGTGCATGACGGCGTGGAAGTCCAGGTCGAAGATCGCGTCTTCTCCGGTCGCGAGCCCGCCCTTGATCATCGTCTCGTCCAGGGCGGCCAGGAAGGCCCGTTGGTGCTCGCGGCCGGTGCGGTAGGAGTAGTCGGTGAGGGCGGATTTCTTCGGCAGGGTGGATAGCCCGGCGAACAGGGACGCTGCGGGGTCGGTCAGCAGCAGGTCATCAACGTGAGAGATGCGCCGGGTGCGGGTCAGCTTCAACGCCAGCAGCGACAGCAACCAGGACAGGGCTGGCACCACCCGGGTGCCGGGGTAGCCGGCCTTGCTCACCAGCGCCGGCAGCTCCAGGGTGATCAGGTCAGGGACGAGCAGCAGCAGCCCGGCCCGGCCGGTGGGCACGGTGGCGGGCCAGGCGTGCAGGTCCAGCTTGCCGGTGCGGGGCAGGCGGGTGTCCCGTCCGGGGGTGGCCGGGTTGATACTGGCCTCGGGTTCGGGGTGGCGCAGTAGCCGGCCGAAGCCTTCCTCAGTGAGGATTTCACCGACGCCGGTGCGGTTCAGCGGGGTGGCTTCGGCGGCCAGCCGATGGGAGATCTCGTAGGTGGACAGCCCTTCCCGGCGTAGTTCGATGACCCGGCCGCGGGCCCGGTCCTTGGCCGGGGCGACCCCGGGCGGCGGGCCGGGTTTGCGCGGCGGCGCGAACAGTTCCAGCCGGCCGGCGCGGTGTTCGCGGACCAGGTTGACCACCGCCCAGCGGGTGTAGCCGAACCGGGCGGCGACCTGGGCGTGGGTCAGCCCCTCGACGTGGAAGGCGCGCAGCGCCTCGTAGCGGCGGTGGTTGACCTGCTCCGGCGCGGCGAACCATCCCGCACTCCCAGGTTGTGGCGGTCCAGCTGTCATATGACATGTTTACCAGTTACGCCACGATCGGGTCTGGTTCGCCGAGCGTTCGGCGTGTCATTCCGCTCTTCCTGCGATAGCCACTGTCTACCTGGACATTCCGGCTTCGCGTCCGAGTCTGATCGGCCCGAGTCGGCCAGGCTCGGGGGCTCCGATGGAACGACACCCGTGTCATTCAACAGCCAGCCACCGCAAACCTCACTGACACACCGGCGCATCAACCACTGCACCCCAACGGAATGCCGTCCCGCTCCCGCCGGACCGAGCCGCAGACCTTGCCTCAACCAGTTGCGTGGAGATCCGCGTTAGCACAGCTCGGCCGGGACGCGTGGGCAACACCGCCCCACCGTATGCCTAGATCGGGCTTGGCTGTAGCGCCTAGCCTGCACTAGACTAGGATGGTGAAACGACGGGATCTCATCCGGAGGATCGCCGCCATGGCGAAGACTGCAGATCTGAGCCGGGAACCGAACCCTGGCAAGCAGACGGGCGGACACGACACCTACCTGCTCGGCGGTCGGCGGATGCCGATCCCTCGCCACAACGAAATCCCCCGAGAACACGGCACGTTCGATCCTCAGCGACGCGCGGGATGTCATCGACGGAAGGGACCAAGCGCGATGAGCGTCACCTATACGGCAACAGCCGAACGGGACGGCCATAGTTGGCACGTCCGAGTGCCCGCTATCAGCCGGTCGACCTCGGCGCGGTGGGCATCAGAGGTCCAGGAGATGGCCAAGGACCTGATTTCGGCCATGACTGACCTCGACATGAGCGCCATCGACGTCGAGGTGAAATGGAAGCTGCCGGCCGACGCGCTTGACCATTGGACACGTTCTTCCGCGCTGCGCAACACGGCAGCGGAGGCCAACGCTGAAAGTGCCCGGGAGGCCCGGCTTGCTGCCCGAGCGTTGCACGATGCTGGGCTTGGCTCGACCGAGGTGGGCACTGTGCTGGGTGTATCTCGTCAACGTGCGCATCAGCTGATCTCAGGGTGAGGCGTCGATGGTCGGAGCGACGGTTGGCCTCGATCCATTCGGCGCCTGCCGGTCGCGGGGTCGGCGGTGCTAGATACGAAAACGGAGACAGCGCAATGAGAGTCACGAAACCCAGGGCGGGCGAACCGATCCGGATCATCGAGACGAGCAGTGGCGAGCCCGATATCGGGTAGTGCTGGATGCGGGCATGAAACCGGACGGCAAACGGCGTCAGATCACCAAGACGTTCCGGGGACTCGGCGAAGCTCGCGCCTTCGTCGCCGAGTCCCGAGCCAGCATCCGGCGGGGCACGTTTATCGCGGCGGACTCCGAGACGTTCGACGCGCTGGCCCTGCGGTGGCTCGACAGCCGCCGCGAAATCCGGGAGATCAGCCGCAACGGGTACGCCAACGTGTTGCAGGCCGTGCGTGGGAAGCTCGGGCATCGTCGTGTCCAGGATCTGCGGCGATCAGATTTCGAAGGCTTGGTGTCCTGGCTGGGCTCAGAGGGTGGCCAGCGCGGCCGTGGCCTGTCGCAGCGGTCGATCGTGTTCACCATGGGCGCGGTGCGTCAGGTGCTCGGGTATGCGGTGGCCGAAGGATTGATTGCGGCCAACCCCGCTGTCGGTGTGAAGGCGCCGCGGAAGCAACGGGGCGACACCCGAGAGGTTCAGGTCTGGGAGCCAGCCGAGCTGCTGCGGTTCCGTGCGGTCGCTGACGCGGACGACTGGGCGGCAGGGTGGCGACTGAGCCTGTGCGGTCTGCGGCGCAGCGAGGTGCTGGGCATGCGCTGGGGTGCAGTCGACCTGAGCACTGGCATGGTCAGGGTGGAAGCCGGACGCGTCGCGCTGGTCGGGCATCGGGTGGCGACCGACTTCCCGAAGTCGGCAGCGTCGTGGCGCACCGTGCCGGCCGAGTCGGTGCACCCCGGAACGGTGGCGATCTTCCGGGGTCTGTCCGCGCGCCAGGCAGCTCGCCGCCGGTACGGCATACGAACCGTCCAACTACGTGATCGTGAATGCTCTGGGACATCCGGTACGCCCCGAGCTGTACTTTGCCCGCTTTGCCCTGCTGTGCCGTCAGGCCGGCGTTCCGGTGGTCCGGCTGCACTCTGTGCGGCACACGCGTGCCCTGATGATGCACCGGGCCGGGCAGGCACCGGCGGATGCTTCGGCGTTGTTGGGCCACTCGACGGCCGTGCACCTGGACAGCTACGTCCCGAGGACCGAGCGGGGCGCGCAGACTGCGGCATCAGCGCTCGGCCAGGTGCTCGCCGCTAGCCTGTGATGCGCGGCCGTCTGTGCACTCTGTGAGAGTTTCGTGATAGGGGATCTACCCCCAGGCGGTATATGAGGCGAGGATCACCGCTCTGAGCTGGGGAAACGTGGTGCGCCCGGAGGGATTCGAACCCCCAGTCTTCTGATCCGTAGACTGAAGAATGCTACTCTAGGTAGGCGGGGATCAACGGATTTTCGCAGGTCAGCGGCTATGCAGCATAGGCAATCGTGAGATATCTTGGCTGCACATGGCTACAATACGGCTACACCGAGAGAGGGCAGCTATGGCCCGGCAATACGGCAGCGGCTCCGTCTACCAGCGCGCCTCGGACGGCAAATGGGCCGGCATCATCGAAGCCGGCTACACCCCGACCGGCGGCCGGCGGCGCCTCACCGTGTACGGCACAGACCGCAAAGACGCCGAACGCAAGCTCCGCGCCAAGCAACGCGAAGTCACAGCGGAGGGCATGCCGTCGTCCAGCAGCGCCACTGTCAAGTCATGGGCCGAGCACTGGCTGCAGCAGCAGCAGCAGGAGGCCAAACCGAAGACGTGGCTCGGCTACCGCACCACGATCAACCGCTGGGTCATCCCGACCATCGGGCACAAGCGGCTCGACAAAATCAGCCCGATCGACGTCAAAGCCGTCGGCAAGGCCATCCGGGCTGCCGGCCTGTCAAGCACCACCGCCCGGCAACATCAAGTCGTGCTCATCGGATGTCTGCGCACGGCCGTGTCAGAAGGTGGGCACCGAATCAACCCCAGCATCTTCGCGATGAAGGCACCCGCGAAGGCCGTCAACGATCGAGCGGCCATCGCTACGGCCGACGCCCGGGCGCTGCTCACCGCCGCGGCCGCCGCGCCGGACGGCTCCCGGTGGATAGCCGCGCTGCTGCAGGGCATGCGGCAAGGCGAATGCCTCGGCCTCACCTGGTCATCCATCGACCTCGACGCCGGGATCTGCGACGTGTCCTGGCAGTTGCAGGCGCTACCCCGGATCACCCGCGGCGCCCGGTCCGGTCCGCTGCGGGTCCCCGACGGCTACGACTACCGCGTCCTCGATGGCGCGCTGTGCCTGGTCCGGCCGAAGACGGCTCGAGGGAAGCGGCTGATTCCGCTGGTGCCGCCGATGGTGGCCGCGCTGCGGCGGTGGCAGGCCATCGCGCCGGCATCGCCGCACGGCCTGGTGTGGCCCCGACCGGATGGTCGGCCGGCCAAAGTCAAGAGCGATGAGGCTGCCTGGGTGGCGCTGCAGGACACGGCGCAGGTCGCCTCCGTCGACGGGGTGCTCGGCCGGCGCTACCTACTCCACGAAGCCCGGCACACTTGTGCGACTTTGCTTATGCAGGCGCGGGTGCCGGAGTCCATCCGCATAGCCATCCTCGGGCACTCCACCGCCGCCATCACCCGCGGCTACGAACACTCCTCGGACGAGCAGACACGGCAAGCCCTGCAGTCGGTGGCGGAGCTGCTGGGCATCGGCGGCGGGTAGTTCCGTCACGGTGACGGGTCAGCAGCAGTCAGTCGGATGCCATCGCCGCGGCGATGGCGTGACAGATCAGTCGACGGCGCCATGGTCCCGAACCTTCATCTCCACCCCGGCATCCCGACATGAGGACACCACACCATCCTGCGCACGAACAATGTCCACGAGTGCTGCGGTCAGATTTGGGTCATCTTCCCCATCGGCGGAGCTTCCTGCCTTGGCGTAGTCCGACCAGGCCGACGAGGCGGCGGTGAACGCCGACTCAACTACGGTCCCCCTCACTGCGACGGGCTGCACCGCGTCGATTGCGGCCTGCGCCTGCGTGGGAATATTTGCTCGATGCATCGGTCCGCCACCCGCTGAGGCTGCAGCATAGAGCGCGTCGAACTTGGCTGCCGCGTTCGAGCATGCCGACTGGACCGCACTGGGCACGTTCGATCCGCACCCGGCCAGCAGCAGCGCCAGCGCTGCCAACCCTCCTGCGATTCGATGCTTCATGCCGTGTCCCTCCGGTTACGCTCGATCGCTCGGCGCAGATAGTGGCGTTCTGATGGGTGGAGATGCCGGATCCGCTCGGTGAGAAGTTCCGGTGTAACGAATAGAAGCTTGGCGGCGGTCTGGAGATTCAAGTCGGCGACCACCGCCAGCATCGGCAGCGCAATCAGCCGACGAGCGGCCATCAGGTCTGCCTCACGTTCTTGGATAGCTGCCAGCAGTGCAGCGTCTGCACCCGTGCGCCGGTGGTGGCCAACGTCGACGTGGGCCATCTCGTGGGCCAGGACGCATCGGCGCTCGACCACAGTCAGCCCTTCGCGGATCAGGATCACTCGACTGCAGACTGACCAGTAGCCGTACATCCCTTCGGGCAGTGTCAGCACCCGCTCGAGCATCAGGTCAGTTCGGCTGGTCAGATCCGTCCACGGGTTCGGCCAGCTCTCGGGTATTCCGCTCCCGCGCCTTACGAGCGATCTGTTCGACCTCCCTAAGTGCGTCGTCGCTGACACCATCCCTGGATGATGCCGCACCAGGTAGGAGTTCACCCTCTTCCGTCACCCGTTGGAGTTGACGTTTCGCCCGATCGATTGTCGCCTGCGTTATGGAGGTCGGTCGGTTGTCGCCCTCGTCGCGCGCTCCGATGCCTGTCGGGCGGTCCTGGTCTTGCTGCGGTTCCTGCTGGGCTTCGCGGACCGCCTCCTTCTCCCTGAAAGCCGTCGACACTGTTTCCACCGACAGCGGGGTGATCAGCAGCAGCTTGCCTTTCAGGTCGTCCCATTGGATTCCTGACACCGAACCTGGCCCGTCGAACTCGTCGCTCGACGAACGTCTCCTTGCCGCCGTCCTTCGACGCGGCGCCCGAGCTGCATGCCCGGATCTCCCCGCCGTGCGGCAAATACAGCGCCGTCGCCGACTGATAGGTCCGCGCACCCGACGTTCCATCGAAGACACCCGGCCGATTCTCGACGCCCCACTCGATAACGAACGCCACCACCGAGAACGCCGCAGTGGCCTGGGATTCCTCGGTAGCTAGGCATTTGATCAGCGGCGAGGTGACCGGTCGGCCGACAGGTTGCTCATCCTCCGACCAGTGATCGAACCTCGCGTCACCGAACGCCTCGAAACAGACGATCCAGCCGGCCATCTCGGTCTTCGCGCGGCCCTTCGGCCGGGACAGGACCGACTCGTCGAAAACCTTGCGGCCCGTCGCCGGGTCCAATCGATAGGTCTCGACCAAGAAATCGAGCATCTCGTCGTCGACCACAGCCGGCAGGCCCTGCAAATCCCCAGGGCCATAGCAGCAATTCTCTTCGATCCACTCCGCCGCGAAATAGCCGAGAGAGCACGCTTGACCCTCCCATGAAGGGCGGAACACTACTGACCGACAGACCGCAACCGGGCACGCTCAGAAGCCGGCATATTGCCCGGAATCCGCGGACTGTAGGCGCCACGGGCGCCGCGCCGCTGCGGCTTCTTACCAGACACATCGTCCGGCAGGCGAAGCGCTGCAAGTAGCTGCTTCAGCAGGTTCGCGGTCGTGTTGGCCTTGTCCAGAGCCGAATTCACGACCAGTACGGAAGTCGCCTCATCCAGATCGGAGCGGAGAGTGCACCAGGCATCAGCGCCGCCACGGAGCAGCTCGTCGAGCTTGTCGAGTCGATCCTTCGCACGACACGCCTCGGTCAACTGGACCAACTGCGGCGCATCCAGCTCGTGAGCGTCGGTAATCGCCGTCCAGAGCGCCTGGCCGCCGGCAGCGAGATCGGGCATCTCCACGACAGCCTCCTTGGCTACTCAGGGTGACATTTCAGGGGTCCGAACTGCGAGACACCTCCCCGCCGGGTTACGGCCGGTCCGCGGCTCAGGGGTCACCCCCCACCTTTCACGATCCGGTCCGTCGCCAGCCGTAGTTGCAGCGTCGGCACTCCGGGAGGATGGGCGATCCCTCGCCGCCGTCGCGGATTGCGATTGAGTGTCCGCGGGTCTTTGGGTTGTCAGGGGTGAAGGGCTGGCCGCAGGTCACGCAGTGGGTCGCTGCCCGGTAGGTGGGATCTCTGGCGGCCCGTTCATAGGTGAGGTCGTAGCCGCGTTCCCGTTTGCTGGGCCGCTGCTTTTCGTGGGCTGCACGGCATTCGGGGCACCGGCCAGGGCCTTGGTGAAGTTCGGGACAGTCAGGGTCGGAACAGACAACCCAGCGGCTCACGACGTCAAATACCCGACGAGGTTGGGGTTGTCTCGTAGCACGGTGAGTGTTGGCGATTCCCATGCTCGGATGACGGACTCCTCGCGATCATCGCGGTCTTTGCCTAGGCCGTGCCAGTCACTGGCGCCCATGACGACCTCGGCGAGTGCGTGCATCACCTCATGCCACAGGGTGAGCCGCATGGTGTCGGGGCTCTGCTCGGGGTTTAGGGAGATGATGGTTCGCATCGGGTTGGTGTGGCCGTAGTCGCCAGTGCGTTGCGTCTCGTGCTCGGCGCGCATCCAGTCGTCGGGGTCGACGGTCACGGTGAAGGTGATTGTGCCGACCTTGATGGACGTGGGCATCTTCACCGCCATCGGTCGACTCCTCAGAAGTCGGGCCATGCCCCCGGAGAGTGACGCTCTCGCCGGGGTGCTTGATTGGGTGGCTGTTGGGAATGTTCCGCGGGTCACGGTGTGTTCACGCCGACCGGCTTTAGGGTGCAGACTCTCCAACGAGGACAGTCTGCCGTGTAGTTACACGCTTGTCAAGCACCCGGTGTGTTGGCCCATTCCTGCCGATAGTCAGGGTGATCGCTGTAGACCGAGGCGATGGCGCGGATTGTTCCGCACACGCCTCGCGGCCATCGGTCTTCGTCACAGAATGGGCAGGTCCATTCGTCGTCGCTCCGTAGCGGACTGTCTTCGGATACTTGCTGGATCTTGTGAATCTCCATGATTGCCCGCTTTGCTTTGCACTCGGCCAGGATGCGGGCCGGGTCGGTCTGCCGCATGATCGTCTCGTCCGGATTGAATTCGGTTGCGCCATAGTCGGCTCGGCCTGACTGAATATCAGCGGCGTCTGCCTCATCCTCGGCGATGCGGGCCAGCAAGAACTCGGTGATTTTCATCCTGTCATCGTCTCCCGGCTGAGGTTGTAGGCGAGCATCTGGGTGACCAGGTCGTCAAGCGGCTGCCCCCGGAACCAGGAGGCTGAGCAGGCAGCACAGACCACAGCCCGCACCAACCACTGATTGTCGGCGGTGTACCCGTTGTCGTCTTCGGGTCCGGTCCATTCGATGGTCAGGGCGGGGCGGCGGACTGTTTCGCCGTCTTGCCGGGCGGTGACGGTGTCGGCGCCGCAGTCGGGGCAGCGGACACCACGCGCCCAGCGTGGCCGGGTGGGGTTGAGCCTGAGCGCGGTGGTGGCCGCGTTGGTCCACTGCCGGATCTTGTCGGTCCACCATTCGAGGGCGTCGCCGTCGGTGTGTTCGGCGTCGAGCCGGGTGGCTAGTAGGCGGAGGTTGCCGGGGGTGTTGCGTCGGGTTTCGCCGGCGTGTTCCATGACGGCTTCGGACACGGTGGTGGTGATGTCGATGAGCAGTGACACGACGTCGGCGGAGATGGGTAGCCTGGCGCGTCCGCCTGCGCCTCCGGTGCCGGTGCCTTGGTAGGCGGTGGCGGCTTCCAGTTGTTCCCACAGCGATGGGAGGGTGTGCCATTCGGCGGTTCCGCCGTCTCGGTGCAGGCGGAGTCTTTGGCGGACGATGAGCTTGTCGATGGCTTTGTGCAGGTCGTCGATGCCGGCTGTCACCGCAGCAGGCCTCTGATGATGGTCGCCTGGTATTCGGCGAGGAACGCGGCGGACAGTTGTTCGGCGGCGGTGGGTGAGAAGCCGGCGCGTTCGAGGATGGCGCGGTAGCCGGCGCCGAGCGCGGCCATCGTTTCGAACTCCTCGGTTATCGCTTTGAGCATCGCGTCGGTCATGGTCATTCGTCCTCGGCCTTCCATGTGGCGTTGACGAGGATGTCCCAGCCGCGCCTGTCGTCAGGTTCGGCTTCGTAGGCTGCATCAGCTACAGCAGTGAAGATCGCGTCGGCGACGGAATCTCCAGCCATGGCGGGAACCTCCACGGTGATCACGTATGCACCGCTCGTGTTGTCGCATCCGCCGCAGGTGATCCGTGGGGCGTCAGTCATCGGTCAGTCCAAGCATCGGCAGCAGGTCCCGGCACCCGTGGCGGTACAGCACCGCCGCGCAGGCCAACCGCTCCGCGGCTGTGGTGGGTCCGCGGTTCCCGAGCGCCCTCATCACTTGGTCGCTGGCGGTTGGGTCGATCTGCCGGCCGACCCAGTTGGGTGGCTTGTCGTCGTAGAGGTCGGCGGTGGTGGTGGTCATGCTGCACCGACCTTGGTAGCCCAGGCGGCGACAGCCGGGGGGAGACTGTCGATGGTGTGACGGGCCAGGGTGGGGACGCTGTAGCCGGCGGCGAGCACGGCGCCGATGTGGGCGAGGGCGAGGGCGTCCGCTTCGTCGGAGTTGGCGAGGTCGACGTCGGGGAACAATTTGGACATGGCTACGGCGACGGCGGCTTTGTCGCCGCGTCCGGTGCCGGTGGCCCATTTGGCCCGGGTGGTTGGGCTGACCATGCAGACGGGGATGTCGCGTCGGTGTAGTGCGCTGACCACGGCCCACCATGCCCCGGCTCGATCCCAGGTGGATCCGCCGGGCTGGCCGTGGCTCGGTGCTTCGATGACGATCTGGTCGTCGTCGCCGATGTCGGCGAGTATTTGGCCAGCCATCCGGTGAATTCGAAGGGCTCGGTCGGTGAGGGTGTCACCGCGTTTGCCGGTGCTGGTGATGTGCCAGGTGTAGGCCTGCCCGTCGGGGTGGATGCGGGCTAGACCTGTGCAAGTCAAAGAGAGATCCAGGCCAACGATGCTCATGGGGTCTCCGTTTTCTGTTTCAGGGGGTGGACAGGGGGGTGGCGGCCAGGGGTGGACACAGGGGTGGACAGGGGTGGACAGGGGTGGACATGTCCACCCCTGGCATGATGCTTCTCCTTCTCTTGTGCTTACCGTCGCCCGGGATTAGGCGACGGAAGATGTTGGGCCGGAAAGGATCTCGGCCTTGCGTGCCGCGCACAGCGGCACAACAAAGTCGGACGGCACACCGGCCTTGACAGCCCAGTGGTAGACGTCCACTAGCGCCGGTATCGATGTGGACGCTGCGATGGCCCGCAGGATCCTGTCCGGCACCTCCTGCCGCTTCGCTGCCGCAGCGGCCGGCGCATCGTCCATCTTCGCGAACGTCAACGGCTGCACCAGGTTCTTGTGCTTGCGCCACTGCCGCACCCACATCGCGTGCTGCACCGCCTCCCACCCGGCAGCAATGTCAAGCTCATGCAAAGTGCAGGTGCCGGTGCCAACCGGCAGGTGAATGACGACGGCCCTGTCCTGGTCGACGCTGATGGGCTCCCGATCACCGGTTGCCGGGTGGTAGATGACGCCGCGGGAGTAGATGGCCAACTGCATCGCAATGGACGTCTGACCGAAGGTGACGGCATGCCGACCGGTCTTCAGATCCATCACTCGGACGATGCCGGTCTTCCGGTGCCTGCCGATAACGTCGGCGGTGCCGGCGATCTGCAACTCGTCCAGCACAAGGAACCGTTCGGCGGCAAGGACTTCCCAGTCCTGCATAGCAGTCCGGTAGGCGTCAATGTCGCTCTTCAGTGTGGCGGGTATCTTCGGGTCGCGGCCGGCGTTGATCTCCTCCACGAACTGGTGTAGCGCGGTGCCTAGGTTGGCGGCGGCGCCGGACGCGGCGGCGTCCATCGAGTCGGCGCAGATCTGATCCAATGCCCGCTTGGCGGCCTTCTCCTCTTCGGTGTGACCGCGGTCGATGGCCGACTGCAGCGCGGTGGCTTTCGCGGCGGCCAGCGCCACCAGGTCGGGACGGGAGGACAGCCCAGCGGCGACCTGCCGGAGTTTCCACAGCTCCAGGTTGTAGCGGTCGTCGAGGGTGTCAGCGACGGTGGTCGCACGGGTGTAGGCGATGGGTTTGCCGCCGCCCGGCGGGACGACCATTGGTCTGCCGTAGCGGTCCCTTGTGATTCCAGTTGCGCCGCCGGGCATGGCCGGAGCATCGAACAGGTCGGTCATGATGCCGCCGTCCCGAACTGCTTGCGGATCGAGTAGCCGTAGCGCCTGTCGGTCTCACCGCGCATACCCTCCGCGACAAGCACATCCCCGAGCGCGCCGAAAAGTTCCAGCGCCGCAACGGGCCCGCAGTTGTCGTCCTGCAACGCCATCGCCAGCAGGTCACCGGCGGGTTGGTGCATTGACACGTGGATGGTGCCGCCCTTGCGGACCGCGTTGATCTGGGCGGAGTCGCCGAAGTGGAGTTCGGTGTAGCTCACGACGGCACCTCGTCGTCGTCGAGGTAGGCCAAGCGGTCGTCGGCGAATTGGGTTCCGACGGCCCAGCCGACGAGGGCGGCGAGGGCGCAGGCGCCGCCCAGCCACAGGATGACGGTGACCGGGTTCATCGGGTCCGCCTGGTGGTCATGGCGTACAGCAGCGCCGGGGTGGGGATTGCGTGGTCGCTGCGGGCATGCCTCGGTGGGCGCGGGGCGTATTGGGGGAGATTCGACGGGCTGAAACCGCGGCGCTGTTGCCCGCCGGCGGCGGCTCGTAGTGCGCACAGCAGCGGCAAGGTGGGGAACTCGAGGTCGCCGCGGGCATGGGCTGGGGGGCGCGGGATGATGCCTCCGGTGGCGGACCGGGGGACGCGTTCTGCGTTGAACATGGCGAGTAGGGAGCGGGGGTGGATAGGCCGCGGGCGGTGGACGTAAGTCAAAAGCCGGCGGAGGATTCCGCGCCGGCGTCACCAAAGGCGGACGAGTCATACAACTCCGACCACCTGACGCAATACCTGTCGCCTACACCATCGACCCGACAGTCGAGGCCGACTTCTGGCAGGCCCGGCTGATCCACGAACACATCCAGCAATTTGCCCGGTCCCGGCGTACCGCGCCATGGGCTGTCCTCGGTGCCGTCCTCAACCGCGTCAGCGCTGCTGTAGAGCCCGCCACCGTCCTACCCCCCCTCATCGGGGGTGAAGGGTCGCTGAACCAATTCATCGCGTTGGTGGGCCGCTCAGGGGGCGGGAAAGGTGCAGCGGAAGCCGCAGCCGCAGATGTGATCGACCTGCCGGCCACCAAGAAGGCCGGCATCGGCTCCGGTGAGGGCATCCTCCACCAGTACGCCAAATATCACCCCCAGACGAAAACCGAACCCGGCGGGGTCGAGCAGCACACCACCCGCGTCGTGTTCACCGCAGCTGAGGTTGACCAGCTATCGGCACTCAAGGGCCGCACCGGGTCCACCCTGCTCCCGATGCTGCGCGACGCCTGGTCCGGCGCCCAGCTGTCATTCGCCTACGTCGACGAGACGAAGCGGCTGCACGTCGACACCCACGCCTACCGCTTGTGCCTGACCGTCGGTGTGCAGCCCGGCCGGGCATCCGTCCTCCTCGATGACGTCGACGGCGGCACACCACAGCGTTTCCTGTGGCTACCCACCACCGACCCCGACATCCCCTCAGTGGCGCCGGACAATCCCGGACGTTGGGGTAGCTGGCGGATGCCGGACCTACCCACTGTTGATTTGTTCACCGGGCGTCGACCCATCACGGTTTGCGACGAAGCCGTCGCCGCCATTGACGCCGCCGCTGTCGCTCGACACCGCGGAGACGGCGACGCCATCGACGGACACGCCTTGTTGTGCCGTCTCAAGGCCGCCGCCGCGCTCGCCGCGCTGGACGGCCGGCTAGAAGTTCGGGGTGACGACTGGGCACTGTCGCAAGTCCTGATGGCCGTATCTGATGCCACCCGCGACACAGTGCGGCGGCAGCTGTCCAAGGTCTTCGCCGACGCCAACAGGGCCAAGGGCAGGGCTGACGGCGAGCGGGCCGTGATGGCTGACGAAGTGAGGGATGAGGCGGCCCTTCACCGGGTGGTCGAGGCCATCCGCCGGGCTCTCGCCGGCGGCCCGTTGTCCCGCGCGAAGGTCCGCAAGACGATCAACAGCAGAGATCGGGAGTACTTCGAGGCGGCGCTTCGGGCGTTGATTTCGGTGGGCGATATCACCGAGACAGAAGCGGACAACGATGGCATTCCGGGCTCGATTCTGGGGTGGTCGAAATGAGGCGCAGGGGTGGACACAGGGGTGGACATGTCCACCCCTGTACTCCAGGAAAAACAAAATCCGATTACACAGAGTCATGACATATCGGACAAAGGTTACAAATATCTTCAATATACGAAGCGTGCGCGAAGGAGCCAAAAAGCCGGGGGGAAGCTCCTTGTCGCCGCGTTTCTTCTGCCACTCGGCAAGCTTGTAGCTCGCCAGGTCTGTCGGAAACTGCTGCATGGTGAAGTGGCCGTCGTAGTCGTCGTGCGTCGTCAGGTACGTCGACAAGCCGTGGTCCGGGGAGATCGACGCCTCGAAATACTCCAACGCCAACGCTAATAGGCGATCTCGATGGGTATAGGTCACCCCGTCGCCGATGCCCCACATTTTCAGCATGGGCCACCGCTGCCGAGTGGCCGTCCGAAGCGCCATCACAACGCCGAAGTTCCAAGGGCGCGCTAGGACTTCGGCGAGGAAGGGGCATCCGGCTCCGGCCGACTCAGCGACGCCTTCTGCATCGTGCCCTCGACAAGCATCCATTGGGATTCAAGAATGCCCTTACGGATCTTGCGGACACCCTCGCGGGTCATGATCGGCTCGGCCGGGATCTCGACAGTATCGAGATCGACGACATCCTCACCGCCCTGCCAGATCCCGACGATGCATCGGGTCAGCAGCAGCTCGGCCGGGTCCAGCGACTCGTCCTCTTTGAACAATCCCTGCAGCCATTCGTTGTCTTCAACGTTGTTCGCCCGAACGACGATGGTCTTCTTCCCGCCGCCGGTCGGGTAGACAGTGACCTTGGCCAGCGGTGGCCGGCCAATCCACGCATCGAAATCGAACAGATCGGCGGGGGTCGCCTTGGTAGGCATGGGTTCTCCTCGGGTGATGGTGGGTGATGGGTGAATGGAGAGACCCGGCGGACGCGTTCACCCAACACGCCCGCCGGGCCGATTGATTGATCAGGCCGCGATGACACCGAAGCCTGCGTCGCCGCGCTGCAGGAAACCGATCTCGACCTTCTCCGTTTCCCCATTTGGGGCGGTGAGGGGATTGACCTTGGAAACCATGTACTTGAAGTACACGTAGTCCTGGCCGATCGCGACGGCGGTGTCCTCTGGGACGCCGGGCCGCAGGGCGATGTAGCCCTCCTCGCGGGGGACGAAGATCTTCGTCGGATCGGTGGCGGACAGGGTGCCGGTCGCGGTGCGATCTCGGCGCATGGTCGCGTTGCCCTCATAGTTGTCCGTGGTGGGAATCTGCGACTTCCCCTTGTCCTTGTAGGACTTCTCGTCGATGGTGTCCGGGTCGGTGAACTGGAAAGTCGAAGATCCGACGACGAGGGCGCCGGCAATATCGGTGCCAGCTGCCCACTGAGTCGCAGTGATGGCTGCGAGGTTGGCGGGAATACTGGTACCCTTGAAATAGCGGGCCGCGGTTCCCTCGTCCTGGAATGTCATGGTCATGGCGGGTCACTTTCCCTTCGGTGCTGGCTTGGGTGCTGGCGTGCTGACTGCGGTGGTCTTCGTGGGTTCCTTTTCCGCTGCGGCGTCGATCGCCTTACGAATGTCGGACCCGCTTTGCGCGTATTTCGTCACAGCGCATCCCCTTTCCAAGGGCGTGAGAAAACGAACCGAACAGCCGGACGGCAGTCGGTTGGCGGGTGAAGTTTTCAGGTGATGGTGGTGGAGAAGTCGGCAACGAAGTAGGCGCAGTTGCCTATCTGCTCGTCGGCGCCCATGAAACGCGTCAGATCGTTGGTGAATGCCGAGCAGCGCTTACCGTCGATCACTGGGCGGACCTTCGTTAGGATCGACTCGCACCGCTCGGCAAGCCACTCCGCATCTCCCACCGGCTCACCGGTGGAACCGTTCGGCACAACGGCTGTGATGGTCAGGCGGACACCGGCACGGCGGTCGTCGGCCTTGCCTCGATACGTGTCGGAGAACCGGCTCCCGGTCAGTGGAGTGACCACGACGAACCGCCTAGGGGTCACCGTGTCGATCACCCGGCCGGGGTAAACCTTCACCGGTGGGTTGGTCGGGAGGGATGCCGTCAGCAGTGCCACCGTGGCGTCCATCAGGCTCACCGGAACAGCCCCGCCACGATCTCGCTGACGTACTTCTCCAAATTGTCGCCCTCCGGCTCCAAAGCCGGCAGCAGGAACGGCCGACCACCAGGCAGGCTCGGCGTGCCGAACTCGAAGATCGCGCCGCCCTTACCGCGAGTCTCAATGACTGCGGCGATCTCATCGCCCGAGTCCTCGATCTCGAACGTGATGTCGTCGGTGTGCAAGTGTTTAGGCGCCAACCCGACCGCGGTCTTCTTCACGTTCAATGCACCCTTGAACACCGTCTTACGGACCTCGCCAGCTATCTCCGACCCGGCCCGGTGAAACATTGCGGCAACATCATCGGCGTCACTCATCCGGTGATCACCTGCACCTCGTACCGGGCGAGCACGATGAAATCACCGCCGGGCAAACTGGCCACGATCAACTCACGGCCAACGTTCGCCGCGGTCGGGGAATCAGTGATCCTGATGCTGTCGCCGGCCAGGAACGACGGCGCCGACACAGACACCGCGAACGTCGGACGCTGCACGATAACGACATCGCCACCCACCGGCGCCTGCGATCCTGCCGATGGCATTTTCAACCATCCTGGCCCGGAGTAGATCTGTTCCGGAACGCCGGGAGTCTCAACGCCCGTCTCCGGGTCACGGGGACCGGTCACAGGACTGGGCCTGGTGACCACGCACAAGTCGTGCAGCAGCTCACGCTCGGCTGCCGCCCGACCCTCCTGCAAAGTGCTCAGGGCGGACATCAGATCTCGCCGTTCGTCACTAGTCGGACTGAGCTGAACCGCCGCTGCGTCGCGCTGCGGAGCAAGTCGCCCCAGTCGCTGACTGCGATGTACAGGGCGCCGGACGCCAGCGCGGCATCCCGCGAGAAGCTATACTCCCCGGAGATGGACTCCTGCGATCGGCCGTCAGGATTCCGGATCACCCTCACGACCGCCCACACCTCTGCCCGCTCGACAGCAGAGCGCCTGATGGTCGGCGGCACCGCGTTGATTCGATCCAGAAGGTCAGGAATCCGCCCGAGGATCAAGTCCTCGGCATCCTCCAGAAGTACGGTGGCCCACGCCGTTTCAGCGACGGTGAGATCCCGGGGGATACGGCTCTGGACATCCGCTACAGCAGCTAGAGCCACAGCGATCACCTCACTCGTCCTGGCACGGACCCTCAGGCAACATGCGTTTCATTGATCAGCGGTACTGCCTTGCCGGGCAGCAATGCGTCCCAATTGGCCCGCACGAGCTGCGCTGGCACCTGAGACGCCGGGGTCAGATTCACCGTGGAATCCTTGGCGTTCGCGACCTGATCCGGTGAACACAGACGCACCCGCCGCGGCGGCATCATCCGACCCCGGCGGTACATCAGGACTTGCCGCGCTGATTCTCCGGCGTCGGCTTGCCGGACGTCACACCGGAGAGGGTGTAGTTGTCGTTCGGCGTCGAGTCCGGATCGGTGCCGAAGTAACCTTGCTCTTCGGCCTCGTCGAACTTCGCCTGCACCTCGGCCTGGCCGGCGTCACTCTTCTTCGTTTCCACCATGTTGCCGTCCCACCTGGTGCCCTCGCCGTAGGCTGTCGCCTTGTCTGAGGAGTACCAGCCGACGATCCGCTCGGGCTCGTAGTCATCGTCGGTGCTGGTCTGGGTTACGTTCAGGGTAGGACCGCCCACCGACGAGGCTGGAAACAGGATGGCTGTCTAATGGCTACCGATGTCGCCCGCTCAAACTATGAAATGAAGAAGCCCGCCGCCTGTCTGTGCAGGTGGCGGGCTGTTTCACTGTGTGCGCCCGGAGGGATTCGAACCCCCAGTCTTCTGATCCGTAGTCAGATGCCTTATCCGTTGGGCCACGGGCGCAGGTGCTGCTGTTCAGTTGATCTTCCGCGGAAGCGGAGGGATTTGAACCCTCGGTGCCCTTGACGAGCACAACACATTAGCAGTGTGTCCCATTCGGCCGCTCTGGCACGCTTCCCCAGTGCCACCGTAAGGAGGCCACCGACCGCTCAGGTTACCCGGCGGAGCGCATACGGCGCAAAGCCGCTGATGCGGCCTCGCGGACCTACGAGCGAGGCTTCATCCCCGACCGCGCCGCCGCCAGGAAGCTATCCAGCGCGGCCGGATCAGCCAGGGCGTCCTTGGATACCGCCTTCTCGACGGGCGTGCCGGCCAGGATCCGCTTCACCGGCACCTCGCACTTCTTGCCGTTGAGCGTCCGCGGGATCGACGTCACCTCGATGACCGACCCGGGCACGTGCCGGGGCGACAGGTCAGAACGGATCGACGCCCGGAGTCTTCCTGCCACCGCGGCAATGTCGTGACCTGCATCCAGCACCAGGAACAGCAGCAGGTCCCCTTCGCCGGCCGAGCCCGACGTGTCGATCACCAGCGAGTCGACGACGCCTGGTTCGGACTCGACCACCCGGTAGAACTCGGCGGTGCCCATCCGCACTCCGCCCCGGTTCAGGGTGGCGTCCGAGCGGCCCTCGATCACGCAGGAACCGCGGCTGGTGATCCGGATCCAGTCGCCGTGCCGCCACACCCCCGGGTAGTCCTCGAAGTAGCTGGCCCGAAGTTTCGAGCCGTCGTGGTCGCCCCAGAAGAACACCGGCATCGACGGCATCGGCGCGGTGATCACCAGTTCGCCGACGGCGTCGGTCACCGCGTTCCCCGCCTCGTCGAACGCCTCCACCTTGGCGCCCAGCGCTCGGCAGGAGATCTCCCCCATCCACACCGGAACCGTCGGCGAGGCACCGACCACCGCGGCACACAGGTCGGTGCCGCCGGACACCGAGCAGATCTGGACGTGATCACCGACCTCGTCGATGATCCAGCGGAAACCGTCGGCCGACAGCGGCGACCCGGTGGATCCAATTGCGCTGATCGCCGTCAGATCCAGTTCCCGCGAGGGCGTCAGCCTCTTTGCCCGGCACGAGGCGATGTACGGGGCGGAGGTACCGAAGTAGCTGATGCGGTGCTTCTCGGCCAGTCGCCACAGTGCCATCAGGTCCGGGTGGCCCGGATGGCCGTCGAACAGCACGATCGTGGCGCCTGCCAGCAGGCCGCCGATCAGGTAGTTCCACATCATCCAGCCGGTGGTGGTGAACCAGAAGAATCGGTCGCCCGGCCCCAGATCGCTCTGCAGCCGCAGTGCCTTCAGGTGCTCGAGCAGGATGCCGCCGACCGATTGCACGATCGGCTTGGGTAGGCCGGTGGTGCCGGACGAGTAGAGCACCCACAGCGGCGCACCGAAATCGGCCGCCGCGTACTCGACCTCGGGTTCCGGTCCGTCCAGCTCCAGGAAGGTGTTCCAGCCCACGGCGTCCTCCGGCGTCGGCCGGCCCAGCACCTCGATGACGACGGTCGCGGCCAGGCCGGGCAGCGCCGCACGCACCTTGCCGATGGTCTCCGCGGTGCTGAACTCCTTGCCGCCGTAGCGGTACCCGTCCACCGCGATGAACACCGTCGGCTCGATCTGGGTGAACCGATCGATGACCGACCCCGGTCCGAAATCCGGCGAGCACGACGACCAGACGGCGCCACTGGCGGCCGTCGCCAGGAAGGCGATGAGCGCGTGTGTCCCGTTGGGCAGCAGCGCGACCACCCGATCGCCCGACCGGACGCCGATCCGGCGCAGGCCGGCCTGCGCGTGCGCCACCTGACTGCGCAGCTGGGCCAGCGTCAACAGCTGCTCGGATCCACTCTCGTCGGTTGCGATGACCGCCAGATCGTCGTCGGCGCGTCCGTCCGTCGCGGCCAACGCATGCTCGGCGTAGTTCAGTCTGCCGCCGGGGAACCACCGCGCGCCGGACACGCCCTTGCCCGCTTCCCGGGCCAGGACGGCGGTCGGACGAGCGGCCCAGCGCACTCCGAAATAGTCGGCCACCGCTGCCCAGAACCCGTCCAGCTCGGTGGTGGAGTACTCCCACAGTGACGGGTAGTCGTCGAAGTCCCTGCCGGTGCGGTGCCGGAGGAAGGTGGCGAAGTCGGTGACGGCGGCCCTGGCGATCCGTTCCTCGGTCGGCTGCCACAGCACCTCCGGCACCGAGGATCCGGCCATCCCTGCGTGCGGGCTGCTCGTCATGGTGTTGTTCCTACACGACGCCCCGGGCGGGCACGACCCTGCGGCCGGGCTGGTCCGCCGCGCTACCGCCGGCCGGCGGTTGTCGCGGCAGCGATAGCCTCGGCCGGAGGGCCGAGCCGTCACTAGCCGAGGTGGACGATGGCGATCTATCACCGGCCCACCCGACGAGGAGGTCGACGATGCCTGTCCGGATTCGCGAGGCACTGCGTACGCTGCCTGCCTACGCGCCCGGTCGGACGGTGCCAGGAGCGGTGAAACTGGCGTCGAACGAGCTGAGTTTCCCGACACTGCCGGCGGTGGCCGAGGCGATCGCCGCAGCGGTCGCCGACGACTCCCCGACCGCCGCCACCGGCATCAACCGCTACCCGGACAACGGGGCGGCCCTGCTGCTGCAGGCGCTGTCGGCACACACCGGGGCGCCGGTCCCCCGGCTCATCGCCGGCTGCGGATCGGTGGCGTTGTGCCAGCAGGTGGTGCAGGCGGTCGCCGGCGAGGGCGACGAGGTGATCTTCGGCTGGCGGTCGTTCGAGGCATACCCGATCGTCACCCGGATCGCCGGCGCGAAGGCCGTGCAGGTGCCGGTGACCGCCGGCCATGCGCTGGATCTGGACGCGATGGCCGCTGCCGTCACCGCGGCGACGCGCTTGATCTTCGTCTGCACCCCGAACAACCCGACCGGTACCACGGTGAACGCCTCCGACCTCGAGGCGCTTCTGGACGCCGTCCCGGACGACGTGCTGGTGGTGGTGGACGAGGCGTATCGCGAATTCGACACCGCCGCCGAGTCTCCGGACGGAGTGCAGATCGCGCAGAGCCGGCCGAACGTGCTGGCCCTGCGCACCTTGTCCAAGGCCTACGGGCTGGCAGGCATCCGCGTCGGCTACGCAGTCGGAGACGAACCGGTGATCAACGCCCTGCGCAAGGTTGCCATCCCGTTCGCGCTGAACGCACTCGCCCAGGCAGCAGCCATCGCCGCGCTCGGCCAGCGGCAGGCGCTGCGCCCACGTTGGCAGCAGGTGATCTCCGAGCGGGCCAGGGTGACGCAAGCCCTGCGCGGCAATGGTTTGCAGGTTCCCGAGTCGCAGGCCAATTTCGTCTGGCTGCCGTTGCAGGAGGCGGCCGCGGATTTCTCGGCGCACTGCGAGGCCAACGGGGTGATCGTCCGGGCGTTCCCGGAGGCGGGCGGCGGCGCCCGGGTGACCATCGGCGCACCCCAGGAGAACGACCGGTTCTTGGCCGCCGCAGCATCTTTCGTGCACTGACCGGACCGTCTCTCCGTCGCCGTCCGGGACCGCCGAGCACAGCTCAGGTGGCCAGCAGGCGCCAGATCGCGATTACGCCGAGCACCACGATCGCCGCGCGCAGAGCCACCGGCGGCAGCCGGCGCCCCAGGCTGGATCCGATGAACCCGCCGATCAGTGTTCCGATGGCGATCAGACCCGCTGCGGCCCAATTGATCCGGTAGAACTCGAAGATGGTGTAGGCGCCGGCGGCCACCACGTTCACCGCCAACGTCAGCACATTCTTCAGGCCGTTGATCCGCTGCAACGACTCGGGCAGCATGGCGCCAAGCACCCCGACCAGCAGCACTCCCTGGGCGGCGGTGAAGTAGCCGCCGTAGATCCCGACCAGGTAGGTCCCGATCACCAGAAGGACGTGGTGCCTGCGGCTGAGGTCGGCGTGATCGAGACCGGCAGCCTGTTTACGCCGGCGGATCCAGCTCTGGATCGACGGCTGGACGACCACCAGCACCACCGCGAAGATCAACAGAACTGGGACGATCACCTCGAAAGCCTTGGCCGGCAGGTGCAACAGCAGCCAGGCCCCGGTGACCGCGCCGAGCAGGGACGCCGGCATCAGCTGCCGGATCCGTGGTGCCTGCCCACCCAATTCCCGGCGGTAGCCCCAGCTGGACGACAGCCCGCCGGGTATCTGACCGACCGCGTTCGACATGGTGGCCACCACCGGCGGAAAGCCGAAGGCGATCAGGGTCGGGAAGGTGATGAGGGTGCCGGAGCCGACGACGGCATTGATCGTCCCGGCGCCGACGCCGGCGATCAGGATGAGGACGATCTCCAGCGTGCTCACTCAAGGCACCCTATGACGCGCGTGCGGCGGGTCTGCCGCGGCTGCGCCCTTTGGTGGGACGGATCCGATCATCCCTGCGCTGTTCCGGCGAGGTGGACCGGTCAGCCGGTGCCGCTCAACACCGCGAAGAGGATCACCAGCACGACCACCGCCCCGACCACCAGGAACGCGATCAGGAACGGCCGGCGTTCCCAGATGGAGAGGACCTTGGGATGCCGCTGGTCGACCAACTTCGGCGTCACCGGCGCAGCGATCACGTCGAAGTTGGCGATGCCCACCGCCTGGGCCAGCGCATTCAGATCCCCCGCCGCGTACACCTGCCCGGACAGCTGCAGCAGCTTGCGTCTGGAGCTGTCGACCAGGATCAGCAGCGGAGCCACCATGTTGGCGAACTGCTCGTACTGCTGGATCAGGATCCCGTAGCCAACCTGCCCGCGTGGGATCTCCTTCTCCGTGCCGATCAGCCGGCGCACCCTGATCGATCCCAGCGTGAGTTGCACCCGGGTGATCATCATCCCGATGGCGACCACTCCGATCAGCACACCGGCGCTGACGATCACCCAGCGCACCACCGGCGACACGCTGGAGCCGTTGCCGCTGAACAGACCGATGGCGATCAGCGGCACCATGGCCACCGCCCGGGTGGCCAGACCGCGCCCATATGTCTGGCTGCTCGGCCGGATCTCCAGCAGCACCCGCCGGTCACCGGGCTGGTGCGCAGCGGGTTGGTGCACACCGGGCAGGTGCGGGCCGGGTGCCCCCGGCCGAGGAACCGGGCCGGACGATCCGGGGATGTCCTGAGAATTCATCCGCTGAGTCTTTCAGGTACGCCAAGCCGAGCACGACAAGCCGTAAACCCCCTGACCACGACGAGGGCCCGGCTGCCGACAAACGTCGGCAGCCGGGCCCACCCGCGATGTCCATCCGGTCGAAGGTTTGATCAGTGCCTGCTGGGGCCTGTCAGCGCTCCGTGCCCATCAGCAGTTGTGCTCCGCGGATCTGTGCATGCTGATTCAGTGTCCGTCGCCGTCGGCGTCAGCCTTCGGGGTTCCCGCACCGGGCACCTGGTCCGGCAGCAGCACCGTCGCATCGCCCGGGTACGGGCGCGTGAAGTTGCTGGAGGAGTACCAGATGTCCCTGTTGGCCTGTGGCATGTTCAGCATGTCCTCGCTCTGATAGTCCTGCTTCGAAGACCATTGCGCCCAGGCCTTCTGTGCGGAGTTGCTGATCTGCGCCACCGTCGGGTTGGTGGAATCCAGCGGAATCTGGTTCGGCACCGCCGTGTACGGGCTGAGGTTCGCCTTGTTGGTGAAAGCATCGAACATCGGTGTGGCCGCCAAGTCCTGCGAGTTCATCGGCGGCATGCCGAGGATCTGTTCGATGGTGCGGATCATGTTGAGCTGGCTGTAGTAGCTGTGCACCACCGCACCCCGCTTGGCATAGGGGCTGATCACCAGGGTCGGGTTGCGGTGCCCGTCCACGTGATCAACTCCGTTCTGCGAGTCGTCCTCGATGACGAAGATGGCCGTGTTCTTCCAGTACTTGCTGTGCGAGATGGTGTCGACGATCCGGCCGACGGCGAGATCGCTGTCCGCGACGTAGGCGGACGGGGTGATCATGCCCGGGCTGGTGCCGTTGGTGTGGTCGCTGGACAGCCACATCATGTTGAGGTTCGGCAGATCGTTGTTCCGCACGTACTTGGCGAAGTCCCGCTGGAACAGATCGACCCGGTACTGATCAGGGATGTTCAGGTCGAAGTTCGGATAGTTCGGCTTGGTCACCGCCTGCAGCGAGGGGATGTCCGTCTTGGCCTTGTAGGTGCCGATGGGGACGTGCAGCTCGCCGGTTGCCTTGTGCTCCAGAATCTTCGAGTCCTGGTACCACTGTGGCCAGCTGCCGGCCGGGGTGCGGTTGCCGGCCGCATCGACGTAGCGATCGATCTGCTCGCCCCAGTTGACGACCGACTTGCCGCTGCGCTGGGCGTTGCCCCAGATCCAGCCGCTCTGGACGTTGCTCATCGGATCGCCGGTCTGGTAGGAGCGGGTGTAGCTGCCGTACATCTGCTGCATGTAGTTGTTGACGAAGGCCTGGTTAAGCCAGTGGTGCCCCTCGGCCGAGTTCGTCCCGTCGGAGTACAGGTTGTCCACCAGCGGGAACTGCTTGACCAGCTGGTGCAGGTTGGGCGTCACCTTGCCACCGAACTGGGCCAGGCTCGGGTCGCCGTTGCCGCGCGGTTCGTCGCCGAGCACCTGGTCGTAGGTGCGGTTCTCCTTGACGATCATGAACACGTGCTGGATGGTCGAAGGATCACCGGTGCGGACCGGAACCGGCACTGGCTTGCGCGGCGGGCACTTGCCCTTCTTGTCCTTGTCCCTCGCTGTGCACGTGGTGTCGGCCGCGGATGCGTTGCGCTGCATCAGTCCGTTCCACTGATTGTTGGCGAAGACCTTCTTGGTCCAATCCTCCATCTGCTGAGCCGATGGCAGGGACACGGTCTGAACGGTGCCGATGAAGTTGTACCCCAGCTTGGAGGTGGCCGGGTCGGTACCGACGCCTTCATTGATCGTTCCGTCAGGGCCGACCGAGCCGATGCCCTGCTCGCTGGCGATCACCAGCTTGTCCAGCTGCTGATCGTGGGCGATGCCGCTGGGAAATGATCCGGTGGGGATCAGTCCCTCGAAGCTCGGCTCTCCCCGGCCGGAGGTGAACTCATACACCGCAACGGTATTGAATCTACCCAGGCTGACGGCGAGATGTGTCTCGTCGATCATCGCAAGACCGTTCGGCTGGGCTCCGTACGGCGAGCCGGGCGCGGGGTTGGTCTCGAAGGTGCGCGTCTTCTCGCCGCGAACGGTGTCGATCGTCGAGACGGTGTCGTCATCGGTATTGGCCACCAGCAGGGTGCTGCCGACCGCGAGCATCGCGCTCGGCCCGATGCCGACCTTGAACGTCTTGATCTCCTTGCCGGCAGCCAGGTCCACCTCGGACACAGAACCCGTCGAGGGAACCGCGTCCCTGTTGTTGGTGACGATCTCGGTGCCGTAGGACGCGTCGGTGCGATCGCCGGCGGTCGCCGGGCGTCCGCCCTGGTTGCTCACGAACGCCTTACCGCCGATCAGCACGATGCTGTTCGGCACGTTGCCGACCTTGATCTGCTGCACCAGGGTGTTGGCGCTCGGATCGATGACCCCGAGCGTGTTGTTGGCGCTGAGCGTGACCAGCAGCTTCCCGTCCGGCGCCCAGGCCAGGCCGGCCGGTACCGGCTGCCGGCCATCGACACCCGGCAGTGTGACGGTTACCTGGTTGGCGAGCTTTCCATCGACTGCTACGTCGAACCGGGTGACACCGCCTGGCTGGGTGGCCCACAGCTGCTTGCCATCGGCGGAGTACAGGATGCCGCCGATCGACTTACTGCCGGTGCCCACCTGTTGCACCACGAGGTGGTTCACCAGATCGAACACCGTCACCATGCCGGTGGTGGCCCCGCCGCCGTTCAGCGACGCCGCGGTCTTCCCGTCAGGGCTGAGGGCCAGCCCGAACGGCCGACCCCGCTCCTTGATCACTTCACCCACCGGGCTGACGAACTGGTTCGTCTGCATCAGATAACTTCCGTCGGCTTGCTGGCCGACAGTCTTGTCGGCCAGCGGCTTGTTCTTGCCGAAAAGCCCTGTGCCGTAGGCGACTCCACCACCTCCGGCCGCCAGTACCACCACCGACGTGACGATGACGGTCCGTTTGCTCCACTTCGGTATGCGCATGAGAGGCCCTTGTTCTCGTCCGGCGCCGTTCGAGGTGTGCGCCGGTCAACGGACCGACCCAACGCCCGAACTCTGACGCCGCACGTAACACCGGCTGGACCGTGAGTGAACACCTGGGTTCACCACCGATGCCCGATCACATCACCCGGTGAGATCGGATTCGTGCCGATGGAGCCGCCGATCGTGGCCCACCATCCGAGCGGCGCCGACCGCGTCCTGTGTGCTCCACTTGTGTGTGCGCTGGGTGACGGCTCGGGCGCCCCCTGGTGGCGCCGGACTCTCCGTCATCGAGCGGGGAATGGCCGTCTGATGAACGTCCGGCGACAGTGCGGGCAGCTGAGCGGAGGCGGAGGGATTCGAACCCCCGAGGCTTTTGACACCTGGCCGCTTTCAAGGCGGCTTCCTTCGGCCACTCGGACACGCCTCCCGGTACCCGCAAGTAACCATAACCGGCGCTCGCCCCGGCGAGGATCCACTTCGCCTTCGAGGATCTGGTTCGTCACTCCCGCCCCATCCGCCACAGATCAGCCGAAGTCGATCCTCGCCCCCGAAGTCGATCCTCGCCGGGGAAGGGTCATGCTCCGTAGCTGGAACGGATGAACTCCCGGGCGCCGGTGGCCAGCGCCATGCTGTCGTCCCAGAGATTGCGCCAGATCGCCAGCGCGGAGGAGAGCTGCGGGTTGACCACCTTCGACGAGAACGATTCGAAGGTGATGGTGCCCTGGTAGTCGACCTTCTTCAGGGCCGCGAAGAACTCGTCCCAGGGGACGGACCCGGTGCCCAGCTGCCCTCGGTGGGACTCACCGACGTGCACGTAGCCGAGCTTCCCGGCGCCCGCCGCCAGTTCCACCGCTGCGGTGAAGCTGACCTCTTCGATGTTCATGTGGTAGGTGTCCAGGTGCGCAACGACGTTGTCCCGACCCACCGCCGAGATGAACTCGAGAGTCTGCGCGGTGGTGTTCAGAACGTTGGTTTCGTAGCGGTTGCAGAACTCCAGTCCCAGCGTGATGCCGGACTCCCGGGCCTGATCGGCCAGCGCCGCAATGGATTCCACCGAATTTGTGTAGCCCCGTTCGGTGACCGGGGCGGTATACCGGCCGAGCTTGGAGAAGATCACCCCGCCCAGGTAGTCCGCACCGATGTCGCGGGCCAGGTTGACAGCCGCTGCCAGTCGACGTCGACCGGTGGTGACGACCCATTGGTCGTCCGAGGACACGTCGGTCTCGTCGTCCAGTCCCATGGACATCCCGGCCGTCAGACCGTGTTCGGCCAACAGGGCCGCAGTGGTCTGCGCCGACTTCCCGCCCTGGTTCTCCGGATCCATGATGGCCAGCTCGATCAGGTCGTAGCCGGCCTCGGCGGACGACGAGATGGCCTGCCTGGCCTCGTCATCGCTCCATCCGCCGACCCATACCAGCGCGTGCACACCGATCTTGTTCGTCATCGTCATTGCCTCTCTGCTCCCCGGACGGGTGGTGGATGATGCTGGTGGTGCTGTGGGTGGTGCGGGGTGCCCCCTGAGCCGCCGTCGGTCATCGAAGAAAAGCTTGTGGGACACCGGAATCCACCGGGATCAGAAGGCCGGTGGTGATCGGCAGCGTGCCGTTGGTCAGAGCCAGCGCCGCCTGGGCGATGTGTTCGGGCAACACCTCCTGTTTGAGCACGGTGCGCTGGGCGTAGTACTTGCCGAGTTCCGATTCCGGGACTCCGTAGGTCTTCGCCCGGGACGCGCCCCAGCCGCCGGCGAAAATTCCGGATCCGCGGACCACACCGTCGGGGTTGATCCCGTTGACCCTGACCCCGATGTCGCCGAGCTCCGCCGCGAGCAGCCGCACCATGTGCGCTTGCGCCGCTTTCGCCGACGAATAGGCGATGTTGTCCGGGCCGGCGAAGACGGCGTTCTTGGAGCAGACGTTGATGATGTCGCCGCCCGATCTCTGCGCCCGTAGCACCGGTTCGACGGCCTTGGCCACCAGGAACGAGCCCCGCGGCATGATCCGGTACTGCAGATCCCAGTCCTGCACACCGGTGTCGGTGAGCGATCCGGCCCTGGTGATGCCCGCATTGTTGACGACGATGTCCAGCCCGCCGAAGGCCAGAACCGCCGCGGCCACCCCGGCTGTCACCGCGGCGTCATCGGTGACGTCCATCCCGACACCGACGGCGACATCACTCCCGCCGAGTTCGGCGGCCACCTCAGCGGACCTGATGACGTCCAGGTCGGCGACGACCACGTTGGCGCCGTTCGCGGCGAACAACCGCGCAATGGCCAAGCCGATACCCGATGCGGCGCCGGTGATCAGCGCCACCTTGCCGGCCAGCGCCTTGGGCTCCGGCCGCCGGTCGAGCTTGTCCTGCTCCAATTGCCAGTACTCGACGGAGAACTTGTCCGACTCGCTGACCGGCTGGTACTTCGACACCCCCTCCGCTCCGCGCATCACGTTGATGGCGTTGACGTAGAACTCGCCGGCGACACGAGCGGTCTGCTTGTCGGCGCCGAAAGAGAACATCCCGATGCCCGGGACCAAGACGATGGCCGGATCGGCGCCCCGGATCGCGGGAGTGTCCGGGCCGGCGTGTCGGTCGTAGTACGCCTGGTAGTCGACACGGTATTCGGTGTGCAGTTCGGCGAGCCGGTCGATCACCTTCTCGATCGGCGCTTGGACCGGCGTGTCGAGCAGCAGCGGACGCACCTTGGTACGCAGGAAATGGTCGGGGCAGGAGGTGCCCAGCGCCACCAACTGCTCCAGCTTGCGGCGAGACAGGAAGTCGAGAACTGCGTCGCTGTCGGTGAAATGGCCGATCATCCGCCGGTCGGCGGAGGCAACGGCACGCAGATGCGGAAACAGCTCAGCCGCCCGGTCCCGACGAGCTTTCCGGTCGAGCGGCCTGCGCGCCTTCACCTGGGCACCGAACGGTTGCGCCTTGGAATGCCGGTCGAGGTAGCGCTGCGCGTCCCGAATGATCTTCTTCGACCGTTTCTCGACCTCGTCGCTGGTGCGACCCCAGGCGGTCAGCCCGTGGCCGCCGAGGACGGCACCGACCACCGTCGGGTCGGACGATAGCTCGCGCATGGCCTTGCCCAGTTCCCAGCCGGGCCGCTTCCACGGCACCCAGGCAACCGTTCCGCCCCAGATCTTCCGGACCAGGTTCTCACCGTCGGACGCGCAGGCCAGGGCGATCACCCCATCCGGATGCAGATGATCCACGTGGGCAAGATCGACCAGCCCGTGCATCGGTGTGTCGATGGACGGCGCGGCGCCGCCGGTACCGAACCTGCAGTACGGGAAGAGTCCCACCATCGCGTCCTCGTGGTCGACGCCGCGGTAGACGCCGTCCAGCGCCACCAACCGATCCCGCTCGATGGCGGCGAGGCCGGCCGGGCCGAGGGTTCCGAGATCACCACCGGATCCCTTGACGTACAACACTTCCACCTCGACGCCGGTCGCCGGATTGACCTGGCGCACCTTGGCCGAGGTGTTGCCGCCCCCGTAGTTGGTGACCGCGGGGTCGCTGCCGAGCCGGTTGGATCGGCCCAGCAGGTCGCTCACCCCCTCTGGCAGGTTCGCGGGACGCTCGACCCTGCCGTCCTGCTGCGCCGCCGAGGCGGCGCGGGTGACGGGGCGGGGTGTGGCGGTCGTTCGAGGCATCTCAGGCACCCCATCCGGCGGCTGAGCCGCCCTGTCGCTCGATGAGAATCTTGTCGGCGTATCCGCTGGCCGCGTAGGCGGCGAGTGGATCAGGATGCAGACCCATCTCTTCCCGCAGCTGCCGGAGCAGGGGGCGCACGTCGGTGTAGTAGGCGTCCATCAGCAGGGCGTGCGCGGCCAGGACGTCACCGGCCGATCGGGCCGACCGCAACGCATCGATGTCCACCAGCAGCGCCTTGGCGGTGGCTTCCTGGACGTTCATCACCGAACGGATCTCGGCCGGTATCTTGGGTTCGATGTTGTGGCACTGGTCGAGCATGAAGGCGACACCGGCGTCCGGCAGCACCGCTCCGGCCTGGACCACTTCGAACATGATCCGGAACAGCCCGAACGGGTCGGCGGCGCCCACCATCAGATCGTCATCTGCGTAGAACCGCGAGTTGAAGTGGAAACCGCCGAGCCGGTTCTCGCGCAGCAGCGTCGCCACGATCATCTCGATGTTGACGCCCGGAGCGTGATGTCCGGTGTCCACCAGCACCTTCGCCTGCGGCCCCAGGTGCAGACAATGCAGCAGTGACGTGCCCCAGTCGGGGATGTCGGTGGAGTAGAACGCCGGCTCGAAGAATTTGTACTCCACCAACATGGTCATCTGCGGTGAGACCGCCGCGACAGCGGCGTAGGTCTCGGCCAGCGCTTCGGCGAGCCTGTCCTGCCGTTCGCTGATGGAATCCTGGCCCGGATAGTTCGTGCCGTCAGCGAACCACAGCGACAGCTGCCTGCTGCCGACCTGCGCGGCTATGTCCACGCATTCCAGCAGATGATCGATGGCCTTCCGGCGGATCGCCGGATCGGGATGGCAGACGCTGCCGAGGCGATATTCGTTCTGCTGGAAGGTGTTCGGGTTGACAGCACCGATCGTGACCCCCTCGCTGGCGGCATGCGTGGACAGCTTCGGATAGTCATCGACGGCGTCCCAGGGGATGTGGATGGCCACCGACGGCGCCACGCCGGTGAACAGGTGCACCTGGGCGGCGTCGGAGATTTTCTCGAAGGCGTCCCTGGGTATGCCGTCCTGGGCGAACACCTTGAACCGGGTGCCGGAATTGCCGTATGCCCATGACGGCGTCTCGATGTGCTGTCGCGCCAGGGTTGCGCGAACCTCGTCGGGTTGCATTGTGCTCCCAGTTCCAGGGCTCGGTCGGTTCGGTCGGACTCGGTCAGCTGTTCACAGCGCTCCGCGCGCGATGTCGGATCGGCGCTGGGCGATGTCGTCGCGGGCGAAGAACTTGTCGACCGCTTCCTCGGTCAGCGGAGCGATGCCGCCGACGGCGTAGGCGGTTGTCCGCACCCGGGCGCCCTTGACCGCCATCGCCGAGATGCCGTCGACGCCGTCAGTTGTCGGGCCGATCGCCACGATGCCGTGATTGGCCAGTAGCACCAGGGCCGGTAGGTCGCCGGTTTCCTCCACCCGCCGCCGGAGCGCCGTGTGGAACAGCCGGCCCAACTCGATCCCCGGCTGTGCATAGGGGACGAACAGCGGCCGGCCTACCACCACCGCTTCGTCGGAGTACACATGACGCCCGTAGGAGTCCGCCGCATGCACCGAAGCGAGCAGCCCGACGACGGCGGTCGGATGGGTGTGCCCGACATACCGGGAAGCCGCCGGCGCCGGCGATACTACTTGTACGGCAACGTGAACCAGCGCCTCGATGGATCCGCGCCGCCGCCGCCCGTGGACGGAGCCGGCGTCCAGGGCAGCAGTCAGCGCAGCCTGGTCGGCGGCCGGGTCGGTGAGCAGCTGCGCCAGTTCGGCGACGTCGACGACCACGAAGTCGTCCTTCGTTGCGGTGGCCATGCCGGATCCGGAAGCCTTCACCACGATCCGGCCGTCGGCCAGCCGCTCGCTGGTGTTTCCCTCCGCCAGGATCACCAGATCGCGGTCGGGACGGCCCAGCGAGCGGGTGAGCGCCAGCAGTTCGTCGCTCACCAACTCCGGGGCGTGGACCGCGGCACCGGGATGCGCCGACGGCTTCACCTCGGCCATCTATCTCGACCCTCCGTACCTGCGGGTCGCCACACCGTTCAGCAGGGCGGCCAGGATCAGCACAACGCCGAGAGCAAGCAATTGGAACTGGACCCCGCTGTTCCCGGCCATCGTCGCCTTTCCCGTGTTGCGCATTCGTCCTCCTGGTGGTGGTTGCGGGCGCTTCCCGCTGTGGGTGGGGTACGCGTTGGTGCCGTTCACATTCGGATCGACTGACCGGTGACCGCAGGGGATGGCAGCTGAGGTCGGTCGGGGGGACCAGCAGGGTCAGGGGCCGCCCCCGGAAGCTGCGAAGTCCGGCGCTGCACCGGTCGGACTGACTCTCAGCTGCGCCAGTCGGGCGGCGGCTTCGTCCCAGCGGGGATCCGGCCGGGGCCGGTAGGAGGTGATGTGGGTTCCGGCGGCGATCACCTGACGGATCTGGTGCGCCCCATCGAGTTCGCCGAGCGCGACAAGCTGGACGGCTGCGTTGCCCAGCGCGGTGGCCTCGGCCGGACCGCAGTGGACGGCGAGCCCGGTGGCATCTGCGGTCAGCTGTGCGAGCAACTCGTGCTGCGCACCACCTCCGACGACGGAGATCGACGGGAGCCGGTGTCCGGTGAGGCCGGCGATGTCGTCTGCTACCGCGCGGTAACCCAGTGCCAGCGAGTCGATCACGCAGCGCGCCACAGCTCCGATGCTCTGCGGGACCGGTGAACCGGTCCGCGCGCAGTACTGGCGGATGCGGGACGGCATGTCACCCGGCGGCAGGAATTCCGGCGCGTCCGGATCGATCAGGGAAAGCAGGCCGGGTTCGGCGGCGGCCATCCCGGCGAGCTCCGGATAGGCGAACGCGTTGCCCTCATTGGTCCACTGCCGCCGGCACTCCTGCAGGATCCACAGGCCCATCACGTTGCGTAGCAGCCGGATCGTGCCGCCGTAGCCACCTTCGTTGGTCAGGTTCATCCGCCGTGATGTGTCGTTGACGATGGCCTGTCCCACCTCGATACCGACCAGTGACCAGGTTCCCGAAGAGATGAACAGCGCTCCGGGATCCTGGAACGGCACGGCCACCACCGCGCTGGCGGTGTCGTGACTCGGCGGCAGGATCACCCTGGTGCCGCGGAGCGAACCGACCGCCAGCTCGCCGATGACCCCTCCGACGTCGGTGCCGGGCAGCGCCACCTCCGGCAGCATGTGCGTCGGTACGCCGAGCTCGTCCAGAAGCTCGACGGCCCAACGGTTTCCTGCCATGTCGTAGGCGCCGGAGGTGGACACCGCCGTGTACTCGCTGACCAGCGAGCCGCACAGCCGGTGGTGGAACACATCCGGCATCATCAGCAACGTCCGGGCAGCAGCGAGCCGGTCCGGGCGGTGGACGGCATCCGCCATCAGGCCGAACACTGAGTTGATCGACATGATCTGGATACCGGTCGCGTCGTACAGCCGCCGCTCGCCGACCAGAGCGCGAGCGCGTTCCAGCTCGGCGGCATTGCGTTCGTCGCGGTAACAGACCGGGTCGTCGACCAGCGCATCGTCCGCACCGATCAGGCCGTAGTCGACGCCCCACGCGTCGACGCCGACGGCGGCGATCTCCCGCTGCCGGGCAGCGAGGTCGCCGAGACCGGCGGTGATGGAACCCCACAGCGAGTCGAAGTCCCAGCGCAGCAGCTCCTCACGCACCCTCGGTCGATTGGCGAAGCGGTTGACGATGCGCAGGTCCATGCTCTCGCCGTCGAAGGCAACGGTGGTGACCCGGCCGCTCTCGGCTCCCAGATCGACTGCTGCCACCGTGATCCGGTGGCTTCCCGAGCCGGTCATGATCGCTCCCCGGCGCCGAATCCCGATGCCCGCCGCGACGCCGGCAGGTCGACGACGGCCGAGTCGACGGCGACGGTGCTGACCGGAACTCCGGCTGCTGCCCATTCCTCGATCAGGGCGTCGTCCACCGCATCGTCGGTGTACAGCCCCGTCAGCGTCTCGGTGGCGGCAAATGAGTGCACTCCGAATCGGCCGACCTTCGAGGAGTCGAAGAGGCCGAAGATCTGATTGCACGCCTTCGCCATGAACTGCTTGGTCTGTGCCTCCTCCACCACGATGTCCAGCAGGCCGTGCGAGGTGGACAGCCCCATCAGCCCGAAGAAGCCCTTGTCGATACGGCCGCGCCCGCTCAGCACATCACCGATCGGTCCGACCATGGATTCGGCCGACCTGCGGAGTACTCCGCCCGGCATCAGCACCATCGCCGACGACTGCTCCATCAGTAACTCCGCGGTCCGCAGGCCGTTGGTCACCACCACGATGTTGCGACGGTCCAGCAGCTCCCGCGCGAGATAGAAGCAGGTGGTCGACGAGTCCATCGCGATCACATCACCGTGCCGCACCAGGGGCGCCACAGCTTGCGCGATGGCGCGTTTGGCGCGCACCGAATGCCGCATGCGCATCTCGAACGCGCCCTCGTCGGCCTTGCCGGTACTGACGGCGCCGCCGCGAACCCGGCGCAGCATCGATCGGCGCTCCAGCGCGTCGAGGTCCTTGCGAACGGTGACTGCCGACACCCCGAACCGATCCGAGAGCGCGGCGACCAAGACTCGGCCGGTTCGGTCCAACTCCACCAGGATCGCTTGGGCCCGGGCGAATTCGTCGAGCGATGCCACCTGCGTCCTCCTCGACGTATCGCTGCCAGCGCGAACTGATGCCAGCCCCGGGGGGCTGGGTTACGACCGGCACCCGTCGGCATGGCCGGCGGTGCAGGTACGGCGTAGGTAACCGGAACGAAGCCCTAACGTCAATAGAACGAAACGAAGCGAAAGCACGCCGATGTGGAAAGTTCGGGTCGTCGCTTTCGATCCGGGCACGCACCCGCTCGGCACGCCAACCGTCCTTCGCCGAAGGGTTTGCACCCGGACGCGTTTCTCGGTCGGTAGCGCACGGCGGGGCTCCATTACAGTGACTGCGCAGGCTCTGCCCCGCACCCGCCCGGCCCGGACCCGAGGAGCTATGTGATGGTGAGATTCAACGAAGGTGCGTCGCTGGACACCGGGCAAGTCTCCGACCAACGCGGTGCGGGCGGCGGGTTTGGAGGCGGCGGGTTTGGAGGCGGCGGGTTCGGGGGCGGCGGCATGGGCGGCTTCCCGATCGGCCGGGCCGGTGGTGGTCTGGGGATCATCGTCGTCATCGTGCTGGCTGCGATCCAATTGTTCGGCGGCAAGTTCGGCGGCGGAGGCGCGGGCGCGTCCGGCAGCAGCCTGATCCAACAGGCCGGCCAGTCCGGCGGACAGGTGGACACCGGAAGACTCGCGCAGGAGTGCAAGACCGGCGCAGACGCGAACGCCAACGACGACTGCCGGGTGGTCGGCTTCGTCAACTCGATCCAGGACTACTGGGCCAACCAGTTCCAGAAGTCGGGCAAGAACTACCCGGAAGCGATCACGGTGTTCTACTCCGGCCAGACCCAGACCGGTTGCGGCACCGGCGATACCGGCATGGGACCGTTCTACTGCCCGCAGGACAACCAGGTCTACATCGACCTGTCGTTCTGGCAGACGCTGAAGAACGACTTCGGTACCAACGGCGGGGTGTTCGCCGAGGGCTACGTCCTTGCCCACGAGTACGGCCACCACATCCAGGCCCTGCTCGGCACGTCGAAGAATGTCGGCAGTGCCACCGGTCCCGACTCGGGTTCGGTGCGGCTGGAACTGCAGGCGGACTGCTATGCCGGAGTCTGGGCGAAGAACGCCACCACCACGCCCGGCCCCGATGGTCAGATCCTGATCACCGACATCACCCAGCAGGACATCAGTGACGCGCTGGACACCGCCTCCAAGATCGGCGACGACTACATCCAGACCAAGCTCGGCGGCGGCCGGGTCGATCGATCACAGTTCACCCACGGCAGCTCCGCGCAGCGGGAGAAGTGGTTCAACACCGGCTGGAGCACCGGCGACCCGGCCCAGTGCGACACCTTCGGCGCCAAGAATCTCGGCTGATTCAGTTGCCGGGCAGCTGATCGCCGCTGGGTTGCCGCCCGCCGGCCAGCGCGATCGCCAGGCACACCAGCACCACACCGATGACCTCCCAAACCGATGGCACCTGCTGCAGGACCAGCGCGCCGACGATGGCGGCGGCTACGGGCAGTAGCGCCAGCAGAACGGCGAACTGGGCGGCCGTCACCCGCTTCAGCACCACTTGCTCGACCGCGTACGGAAGCACCGAACTCAGCAACGCCACCCCGGCCAGCAGAGCCACCGTCCGGGCGTCGGTGACCACCGCGGTGATCGAGCCGACACCGAACGGGATCGCAACGATCCCGCCCGCCGTCATTCCCACCGACAACGAGGTGATGCCGTCCCGTCGGGTGGCGATCCGGCGGCCGAGCACGATGTATCCGGCCCAGAACGCCCCCGACGCTAGGATGGCAGCCAGTCCGATGACGACCGAACCGGTCCAACCGCCGGACACCGTCACACCGGCCAGCAGCACGACACCGGCGGCCGCCAGCACGATGCCGAACCGCTCTCCTCGGCCTCGACCGGTGATCGCCGCCACCGCGACCGGACCCAGGAACTCGATCGCCACCGCCGTTCCCAGCGGGAGGTGATCAATCGCCAGGTAGAAGGACAGGTTCATCGCCGCCAAGACGATGCCGAACAACGCCGAGGCGCCGATTTCGCGTGCCGTCCAACGGTTCCGCCACGGCCGGCGCCAGAGCAACAAGGTCGCAGCGGAGAGGGCGATCCGCCACCACGACACTGCCAACGCCGGAACGGTGGCGAACAGACCGACGGCCAGCGCGGCGCCGTAGTACTGGCTGAAACCGGACACCAGGAACAGCACCGGCGCCGGGACTCGGTCGATGCCCGACGAGCCGACAACTGGATCGGGTCCGGGCGGCGGCGTGCTGGACGTATCGGGCGACACGTCGGTCAGCCTAGGCAGCCCTGGGCGGCTGACCGATCGCTCGGACCGGAATGCCCGACCTGGGGTTGGCGCGGGTCTCATCGGTCGATGGGGCCGGTCCCAAGCATTCGCAGACATGGCTCGAGCCCGCTCACTCCGAGCTCCCATTCCGGACGATTCAGCCGGTCGGGGGTGAGCAGGTAGCGCTGGTGCTCGGCCGGTTCGCCCGGCCTGCGTTGGAGCATCTCCCGGCCGTCCTTGAGGTACCCCACCTTGCGGGAAACCCCGTTGGAGGCAGTGTTGTCGACGAACGCGGCGGTGGTCGCGAACTCCGCACCGAGGTGGTCGAAGGCCAGCAGCAAGATGGCGGTCCGCATCTCGACTCCGATGCCCTGGCCCTGAGCGGACCTGGTGAGCCAGGAGCCGGACCCCACCGTCCGGGTGACGGCGAAGTCCTTCGCGGCCAGCTCCTGAACTCCGACGAAGGTGTCATCGTGACGCACGGCGAACGGTAGCTGCCAGTGCTCGGGAGTGACATTCCCCCGGACGGACCACCAGTGCCGTAACGAGTTCAGGATCAGCTCGTCGCGCGGCGCGTCAGTCCACGGGTTCCCGAACGGCATCCGCCGCGGATCGTGGATCCCGGCGAGGATCGCCTCGATGGCCTCCGGGAAGTCGGCTTCGGTGCGAGGACGCTCATTCCGCTCAGGGTGCCTGGCGGCGGTCAGCGGGGCAAACCCATTGGGCGAGTCGGCAACCACCGGGTGAGAACGAGTGATGCCGCCGGCAGCAGCACGTTCGCCGGCCAGACCGAACAGCAGCACAATCAGCTGCGATTGCGTCAGGTGATCGGTGTGGGTGAGGTGAATCGTCTCGTGCGCGATCGTGTACACCATGTAGGACGCCAGCGTCACCTGTGGTCACCACACGGACCGGCCAGGCCGACGGCTCCCGCACATCGTCCCGACCGTGCCAGCGCAGGAACGCGTCCTGCAGCACGTCCTCGGCGTCGGCCGCCGAACCCAACAGCCGATACGCCAGCCCAAACAACCGCGACCGGTGCGACTCGAACTCCCGAACCGAATCCGTCACCGGTCCACAGTGCCAGCACCGACGCCCAGCGCGATCGGGCGGCACGTTTCGAGAGGCGATAGGTGCCGGACCGGATGCTCGGCTCCACGGTTAGGGTGGCGGGAATGTGGGCGGTGACGATCATCAGCGACGGCGCGGCCGGTGCCGACGCGTGCGCATTGGGCTGGTCCGAGGTGCAGGACCCGGCGCCCGAGCCGGACGAGGTACTGATCTCGGTGGCGGCTAGCGCGGTGAACAGGGCGGATCTGTCGCAGGTGGCCGGTCACTATCCGCCGCCGCCCGGTGCCTCCGACATTCTCGGCATGGAGTGCTCAGGAACCGTCACGGCTCTCGGCGACGGCGTCACCGGGTGGTCGGTGGGTGACGAATGCTGCGCGCTGCTGGCCGGCGGCGGGTACGCCGAGCTCGTCTGCTGTCCGGTCGAGCAACTCCTGCCGATACCCACCGGCGTCGACCTGGTCTCGGCGGCAGCGCTGCCGGAGGCGGCCTGCACGGTCTGGTCGAACCTGGTGATGACGGCCGGATTGCAGCGCGGCGAACTGCTGCTGGTGCACGGCGGAGGGTCAGGGATCGGAACCATGGCGATCCAGGTCGCCGTAGCGCTCGGCGCCGCCGTGGCGGTGACGGCCTCCAGGGACGCCATCCTCGCCCGGTGCGCCGCTCTGGGCGCCGAACACACCATCAACTACACCGTCGACGACTTCGATACCGTCATTCGGGCTGCTACCGGCGGGGCAGACGTCATCCTGGACATGGTCGGCGCGAAGTATCTGCAGCGCAACGTCTCTGCCCTCAAGGACGGTGGCAGGTTGGTGATCATCGGGCGGCAGGGCGGATCCAGGGCCGAGCTCGACATCTCAGCCTTGATGTCCAAGAGGGCGTCGGTGATCGGCACCACGCTGCGGTCCCGCCCGGTCAACGGGAAGGGCTCGAAAGCCGCTGTGGTGCAACAGGTGTCCGAACACCTGTGGCCGCTGATCGCCGCCGGGACGGTACGCCCGATGATCGAGGTGGTGCTGCCGATGACGCAGGCAGCGGACGCTCACCGCCGACTCCTGGAGGGCGGGCACTTCGGCAAGATCGTTCTTCGAGTACCAGGAAGTTGACCGACAGCGAAGAGAATTGGACCCAAGGTCACCGACGAGTACAGAGCAGCCGAGTACAGAGCAGTCACCGACGAGTACAGAACTGATGAGGAGCGGCGATGACCAGCCCCGAATATCCGGCGAACGAGCGGCAGCGACAGGTGATGGTGATCGGACCGGACGGTCAGCCGGTGGAGTCCGCGGCCATCCACGACGCCGCCGAAGCGGTTGCCACGCCCGAAGGAACTTCTGGCCCGGCCGACACGATCGGTGAACCGGCCAAGGTGATGCGCATCGGCACCATGATCAAGCAGCTGTTGGAAGAGGTGCGGGCAGCGCCACTGGACGAAGCCAGCCGGGTTCGGCTCAAGGAGATCCACGCCAGATCGATCAAGGAGCTGGAGGAGGGTTTGACGCCCGATCTGCGCGACGAGCTGGAGCGGCTGTCGCTGCCGTTCACCGAGGACTCCGTCCCCTCGGACGCCGAGCTACGGATCACCCAGGCTCAGCTGGTCGGCTGGCTGGAGGGGGTGTTCCACGGTCTGCAGACGGCGTTGTTCGCCCAGCAGATGGCCGCCCGCGCCCAGCTGGAGCAGATGCGGCGCGGCCAGCTGCCGCCCGGCCCGAGTTCCACCGGTGAGGGCAACTCGGGCATGGGCCAGTATCTGTAGCGGACTGCGGTCAGAACCAACGGTCAAGGATCTGTGCGACACCATCGGAATCGTTGTCCGGGGCGAGGTCACCGGCAGCATCCAGAGCGGCAGGGTGAGCGTCCAGCATGGCGAAGGACCGTCCGGCCCAGCGCAGCATCTCGACGTCGTTGGGCATGTCGCCGAAAGCCACCACGTCGGCCGCGCCGATGCCGAGCCGCTCGGCCAGCTTCGCCACCGCCACTCCCTTGTTCACGCCCCCGGCCGCTATCTCGATCAGACCGGCGTTGGTGGAGTAGGTGACCGAGACCCCCCGCACGCCGGTGTCCCGTGCCGCGGCGGCCAGAATCGAAGAATCCTCGCCGCGCCCCCGGATCAACATCTTCACCGCCGGCATCGCCAGCAGCTCACTGCGCGGAAGATTGCGGAACTCGCCCTCGTCCCATGGATGGTCGTAGTCGTACTCCGCCCAGCTGTCCACCTCGCTGGTGCCGAGCCGCTCGACGGCCACGGAGAATTCGGGCACCCGGCGCGCGAAGGCGACGACGAACTCCTGCATCACCTCAGGGCTGATCGGGACTGCCGAGATCAACTCCTTGGCCCCGACGTCGTAGACCACGGCGCCGTTCATGCAGATGGCGGTGCCGTCGAAGCCGGCGTCCGTCACCGGCCCCAGCCACCACACCGGCCGACCGGTGGCGATCACCACCACGGCGCCGGCGTCGGCTGCTCGCAGCAGAGCGGCCGCGTTGCGTTCGGACACCGCACCGTCGGAGTTCAACAGGGTGCCGTCCATGTCGGTGACGATCATGCGTGGGGGCGGCGAACCGGAGGTGGCGATCACCGGCCCAGTGTCCCAGTGCCTGGCGGCGGCTGCCCCCGCCCGGCACCTGGTGCGTCCGTCCCGGTGGACCGCCGGCTCAGTACGGCGTGTGATCTGCCTTGGCCGTCCAGTCGGTGAACACCTCAGCGCAGCCGTCGACCGGCAGACGGCGGAAGCGCAGTGACCGGTCGTCTGTGGCCAGGGCGATCTCGTCGTAGATGAACGAGTCGTCGAACCCGGCGGCCGCCGCGTCGTCCCTGGTGGCGGCGAAGTAGACAGCACAGGGACGGGCCCAGTAAAGGGCTCCCAGGCACATCGGGCACGGCTCGCAGGAGGCGTAGACGACGCTGTCGGTCAGCTGGAAACTGCCGAGCGCCGCGCACGCCGCACGGATCGCGGTGACCTCTGCGTGCGCCGTCGGATCGTTGGTCGCCAGCACTCGGTTCCAGCCTTCCGCCAGCACCTGACCGCGACGCACCACCACGGCGCCGAACGGTCCGCCGTCACCGATACTCATCCCGTGCCTGGCCAACTCGACCGCTCGCTGCAGGTGACGCCCGTGCTCGGACGCAGCTGCTCGAGAACTCACCTGCTGCTCCGCGGCGTCATCGACCATGAGCGTCACCGTATCGACTCGTCATACGTCCAGCGCTCGGCGTCCCGCCCGGGTGCCCGCCGGTCGGGACGGCTCGCCGCGGCGAACCGCGCCGGGTCCGGCGGTGCATCAGCGGAGCTCGGTCAGCCGCCGGCGCAGATGCGCTCGTTCCGCGTGGTTACGGCACAGAGTGATCGCCTCCTCGAAGTGTGCCGCGGCGGCCGTCAGATCACCGCTGCGCAGCAGGAGCTCGGCCCGCACCGCCGGTAACCGGTGTGATTCGCCGAGTGCATCGTCCAGTCCGTCGAGCAGGTTCAGGCCGGCGGCCGGGCCTTCGGCCTCGGAGATGGCGACCGCTCTGTTGAGCCGCACCACCGGCGATCCAGTGATGGCCTCCAACTCGGCGTACCAACGGGCGATCCTGGCCCAGTCGGTGTCCACGGCGGTCGGAGCGAACGAATGCTCGGCGGCGATCAACGCCTGCAGCAGGTATTCGCGAAAGCGTGCGGTCGGGGCGACGGACCGGTGGCCGGTGGCACCCCCGGTATCCGGACCGAGCAGGTCCATCAGAATGCCGATGCCGTCGGCTATCTCGTCGTAGTGCCAGCGGCTCCTGTCCTGGTCGGCGAGCAGCACAGCGGCGCCGGAGGCGTCGATGCGGGCGTCCCGTCGGGCGTGCTGCAGCAACATCAGCGCCAGCAATGCCAGCAGCACCGGCGAGCCGGGGAGCAGTTGCACCAGCACCCGGACCAGCCGGATCGCTTCCGCGGCCAGCTCTGCCCGCACCAGGTCCGGCCCGCTGACCGGGGCGTAGCCGGCAGTGAAGGCAAGGTAGGCGATCTCGGCGACACCGTCCAGCCGTTCGGGAATCCGGCCCGGCGGCGGGACGTCGAACGGCACGCCGGCGGCGACGATCTTGCGTTTCGCCCTGGTGAGCCGGGCAGCCATGGTGGCTTCCGGCACCAGGAACAGCCGAGCGATGTCCGCGGTCGGCAAGCCCAGCACCAGCCGCAAGGTCAGCGCGGAGGCTGCCTGCCGATCAAGCGCCGGATGTGCGCAGCAGAACACCAGCCGCAGCCGCTGGTCGGTCACCTCATCACCGGGATCGGCCGAGACCCGTTGTGTCGCCGCGGCTGTCAGCACTTCGGTGGCCAGCAGCGGCGCCACCCTGGAGGCCACCATCTCGGAACGCAACCTGTCGAAGGCCCGCCGTCGGGCGGCCGTCATCAGCCACCCAGCCGGGTTGTCGGGTACGCCGTCGGTCGGCCAGTGGCCGGCGGCAGCAGCGACCGCGTCAGCGAGTGCATCTTCGGCGAGGTCCAGCCGCCGGAACCGGGCGACCAGCAGCGACAACAGTCGCCCCCACTCGTCTTTCACCACTCGGGCCAGCAGTTGTGCCGGCTCGGCACCGTCGGAGGTCGGCGGGTCCAGCTGCGTCATCCCGGCCAGGCGTCCAGATCGACGTCGACCACCGGGCGGATCTCGATGGTGTAGTCGTGCGGCAGCAGTTCGCAGAGAGCGATGGCATCATCGAGATGCGGGACGTCGATCAGGTAGAAGCCGCCCAGCTGCTCGACCGACTCGGCGTACGGCCCGTCGGTGATCACCGTGCGGAGACCGTCGTGCCGCATTGTGGTGGCGCTCGACGCGTCGGCCAGCGCCTCACCGGCCAGCGCGGCATCCCGCTTGGCCAGGGCCGCACCGAAAGCCTTGTGCGCCTTCATGTACGCCCACTGCTCGTCCGGGCTCAACGCCTGGAAGATCGACTCGTCCTGCGCCATCAAGATCAGGTATTTCATGACGATCGGTTCCCGGCCGAATCCGCACCGTGGACGGTACCGGCTCCGGCTCCGGCTCCGGCTGATGGGTCGGCCGCCCGGCCGGCATCCAGCACCGGGTCGCTGTCCGGGACAACCGCTCGGATCTCGACGGCTCCGTCACCGGCGAGCAACCCGGACAGTTGCTGCAGGTCGGCCAGATCGTCGCTGCGGATCAGGTAGAAGCCGGAGAGCTGCTCGACGGATTCCGCGTAGGGACCCTCCGTCACCGTGACCTCGTCCAGGGTCCCACGGACCACCGTCGCGGTCCGTGAGTGGGTGAGCTCGGCACCTCCGGTCAGTTGATGACCGCGCTCGGCCAACAATTCCATAAACCGGCGGTGCCGCGCGTAGGTCGTCCGGCGGGTCGATTCGTCGGCCTGTTCCCACTGTGTCTCGTTGTCCGGCAGCAGAATCGCGTACTCCGTCATTGCTCTCCCATCCTTGCCGCCCGCGGGGTGCGGTCTCCTGCTGATGACGGTCGACGGGTGAGCCGATCGACAGCCGTGTCAGGCGGGTTCGAGCACGTCCAGCCCGAGGAACGGCCTGAGCGCAGCCGGTACCACGACGCTACCGTCGGACTGCTGATGGTTCTCCAGAATCGCGACCATCCACCGGGTGGTGGCCAGCGTGCCGTTCAGAGTGGCCGCGATCTGCGACTTGCCGTCGTGGTCCCGATACCGGATCCCCAGCCGACGTGCCTGGAATGTGGTGCAGTTCGACGTCGACGTCAGCTCGCGATAGGTCTGTTGGGTCGGCAGCCATGCCTCGCAGTCGTACTTCCGGGCAGCGGAGGTCCCCAGATCCCCGGCCGCGACATCGATGACCCGGTAGGGAATCTGGATATCCGCGAGCATCTCCTGCTCGAAGGACAGCAGCCTGGCGTGCTCTGCCTCAGCGTCCTCGGGTCGGCAGCACGTGAACATTTCCACCTTGTCGAACTGGTGGACCCGGATGATTCCGCGGGTGTCCTTGCCATAGCTGCCGGCCTCCCTGCGGAAGCAGGACGACTGCCCGGCGTACCTGATCGGGCCGCCGGTCAGATCGAGGATCTCGTCCGCGTGGTAAGCCGCCAGCGGCACCTCCGACGTGCCGACCAGGTACAGATCGTCATCCGGCAGGTGGTAGACCTCGGCGGCATGTTCGCCCAGGAAACCGGTGCCCTCCATGGATTCCGGCTTGACCAGCACCGGTGGGACGATCGGCACGAAGCCGTTCGCGATGGCCCTGCTCATCGCCAGGCCGAACATCGCCCACTGCAGCCGTGCGCCGACGCCGCGAAGGAAGTAGAAGCGGGCACCGGACACCTTCGCGCCGCGTTCCATGTCGATGGCCTTCAGCTTCTCGCCGATCGCCAGGTGATCGAGCGGTTCGAAGTCGAACGCCTTGGGTTCGCCCACATGCTCCAGGATGTCGAAGTCGTCCTCGCCCCCTTCCGGGACGCCGTCGATGATCACGTTCGGGATCGCCCTGTGGGCGGCGGTCAGCTGTTCCTTCGCGGCGGCTTCAGCGGCCTGTGCCGCCTTGACCGCGTCCGACAGCTCCTTGCCACGAGTGAGCAGGGCGGTCCGTTCACCCGCGGATGCCCTGCCTATCATCCGGCCGAGTTCCTTCTGCTCGGCGCGCAGGCCGTCGCCTGTGGCGACCGCAGCCCGCCGGGCGGCGTCGGCCGACAGCAGGATGTCGACCACCGACTCGTCGGCCCCCCTGGCGCGCTGGGAGGCGCGCACCAGGTCGGGATTCTCGCGGAGCAGGCGCAGGTCGATCATTGGTAGTCAGGGGCGCCGGTGCTGTTGGTCAGCTCGGTTTCCCCATCCCCCTTTCAATCCGTACGTGCGGTTTTCCCGCATACGGCTTACCGATGATCTTCTTGACATGGTTACGCCGCCTTCGGGTATCGGATGGTGCCACGTAATCGGTGCAGGCCATGGCCGTTGAACCAGTCCTCGGTCCAGGCATCCCAGTCGCCGGGCCGCAGGTTGCGGCCTCGCTTCAGGATCATCAAACGGCGCAGCCGTTGCACAACATAGCCGTCGATGTTCCTGAACTTGGTGGCGGCGTTACCGGTGCGAAAGTAGTTGCCCCAGCCCCGCAGGATCGGACTCAAGCCGTCGATGACGACCCGGATATCCGTCCCGGCGTAGCGGCGATCGGTCCGGTCATGGACCTTCTCCCGGAGCCGTTTCATCGCCCGCTGACTGGGCCAACGCTGCAGGTAGTAGCGCACGATCCGCTGCTGTTCCCACAACCTGCCCGACATCCGGGCGCGGAAATGACAGCCCAAGAAGTCGAACCCTTCCCGGCCCTCACGCAGGTCAACTACCTTCGTCTTGCCCGGATGCAACTCCAACCCCAGCCCGGCGAGGATTTCCCGCACCGCGACCAAGGCCCGCTGGGCCTGTTCGGCCGATCGACACAGCACCACACCATCGTCGGCGTAACGCACCAACGTGCCCACGCCCCGCGCCGCCAGCTTCACATCCAACTCGTGCAGGAAGATGTTGGCCAGCAGCGGGGAAATGACCCCGCCCTGTGGGGTGCCAGCGACCGTCCGCTGAACCATCCCATCGACCATCACTCCCGCTTGCAGCCACAACCGGACCAGTTTGAGCACCCGCCGGTCCGACACCCGCCGGGCCACCGCCGTCAGCAACAACTGATGATCGATGGACCCGAAGAAATCACCGATGTCGAACTCCACGACATGAGTGGCACCAGCGATGAATCCGGTACGAATCCGCTCCATCGCCTGCGTCGCCGACCGCCGGGGCCGGAAACCGTACGAGGCATCAACAAAATCTGCCTCGAAGATCGGCTCCAACACCAGCCGCGCGGCCTGCTGCGCCACTCGGTCGCGAACCGTGGGGATACCCAACGGCCGCCAGCCACCATCTGGTTTGCCGATCATCACACGCCTGCTCGGCGCGGGACGATACCGGCCATCACGCAGGTCCCGGGCAAGCTCATCAAGCATCCGCTCGACCCCATAAACCTGCACCTGCTCAAGGGACAGCCGGTCCACACCGGCAGCACCCCGATTCGCCAACACCCGCTTCCACCCCTCCCACAGCACGTCACCTCTGTGGACACGGTCGAACAGAGCATGGAAACGCCGAACCTCAGACCGCTTGGCCGCAGCCCATAGCTTGCGTTGGAGTCGTCGCACGTTATCGATCCGAAGAGTCGGATCGGGGTAGTTGGACCGGGCGGTCCCGGTCATGCCCTTGCGCTTACCCCCGCCGCCAGCGTGATCAAAGTCGGGGCCCTTCCCTCCCGGCGCGTTCCTCACGCCGATCACCGGTACTACGACCCCGTCGGACTCCCGCTGGCCTCCCTCGGATTTCACCATCGGCTTATACCTCGGGTCTTCGCCCGACAAAGGCCAGGCAGACGGGTCTCTCCTGTTCCACACCGAACTATGACCACGTGCCGCTCCCCATACCCCGAAGGGACCCGCCAAGCTGACCCCGGACCAGGTCTCGACGGACATGGCCTTCACCGTGACATGAGCGGCTCGGCTCCCTCATTGTGGTTGTGACCAGGCTGCAGGACTCCCACCTGGTGGCAGTACGGCCCGCGATCTTGCTCCCTCCAAAGAGGCTCTTGACACCCCGCTCAGCCCGCCAGATCTCTCCGACGGACCGGGGTCTGCTACTGGGCGCACCGGTACCTACCCAGACGGGACTCACACCCGCAAGCTCGATGCAGCTTTCAGGACGCACCACGTCGATCACCCTATCCGGGGCGGGATCCGCGCCACCGCACCGATCACCGGGTGCCGGCCGGACGCTCGCCGGCCGCACGCTCGCGGGCCGCACGACGCAGGCACACCGGGCACAGGCACTCGCCGTCGGCGCCAGGTTCCGGGGGTGGAACGGGCAGCCGGGCGGACGCGCCCGCACACCAGCAGGTTGCGGTCAACTCGCAGCCGAACTCCTCGCCGCATCGGGGGCAGCTGATGCGGCGATATCCCGGCGCCGGCTGGTGGACGGACATCGCGGCCGACGATATGCCCGCCGGCGGGACGCCGTAGCGGGCGGCCGCCCGGCAAGATGGAGCCATGCCCGTCGAGATGTCCCGCCGCGACTTCGAGGAGCTGGTGTCGGAGGCCCTGGACCTGGTGCCGGAGGAGTTCACCCGGAAGATGGACAACGTGGTGGTGCTGGTCGAGGACCGGCACCCGACTCGGAGCCTGTACGGGCTGTATCACGGCATCGCACTCACCGCACGGACCAGTAACTATTCCGGTCACCTCCCGGACACCATCACCATCTACCGGGACCCGATCCTGGCGAACGCCCAGAGCGTCCACGCGGCCCGGCTGCAGGTCACCACCACGGTGATCCACGAGATCGCCCACCACTTCGGCATCGACGACGACCGGCTGGATGAGCTCGGCTGGGCCTGATCGGGTTCGCCGGGCGCCACCTACCATCGTCGGGTGGCCACCATCGCCGTTGTCGGGGAGATCGTCGCCGATGCCGTGCTCGCGGTCGGCGGGATCCGGGGCGGTGCAGCTCATCTCACGGTTCACCCAGGAGGCGGACCGGCGAACTGCGCGGTGGCGCTCGCGCGCCTGGGCAGCACCGCCCGATTCGCCGGCCGGATCTCGACCGGTTCACTGGGCCGGTTGGCCAGGGAGAAGCTGACCGCCTCCGGCGTCGACCTGACCGCATCGCAGGATGCCCATGAGCCGCAGACGCTGGCCATCGCGCAGCTGTCCGCATCCGGGTCCGCGACCTACGAGTTCTACACCGCCGGCACCGCGGACTGGGCCTGGACAGATGCCGGTCTGGCGCCGCTGATCGATGGACCGTTCAGCGAAGCCGGTCCGCCGGTGGCGGTCCACACCGGAACGTTGGCGCTCGCCCTGCAGCCGTCCGGGGAGGTGATCGAACGGTTGCTGGTCCGCGCCAGGCCGACCATCACCGTCTCCATCGACCCCAATCTGCGCACCACACTGGTGCCCGCGGACTTCTACCGCGAGGTGATCGACCGGTGGGCGGCGCTCGCGGACATCGTCCGGCTGAGTCAGGACGACCTGGACGAACTCTGGCCGGGCTTCTCCCCCGAGCGGGCCGCCGCACACCTTCACGCGCGCGGCGTGCAGCTCGCGGTGGTCTCGCTCGGTGCGGACGGCGCCTTCGCCTCGCTCCGCGGCGAGCAGTTGAAGGTGCCGATCGCCCCGACCGACCTGGTGGACACGGTCGGGGCGGGCGACTCGTTCCACAGCGGCCTGCTGCACCATCTGGCCGAGCTGGGTCGGCTGGGCGGCCGGCTCGACGCGTTGACCGCCGACGAACTCCGGGAGGCCCTCGAGTTCGCGGCCAGGGTGGCTGCCCTCACCGTCTCCCGCCCCGGCGCCGACCCACCGTGGTCACGTGAGCTGACCTGACGGTCGATGCGGCTGGTCTCACCTTTGCTGGCAGCTCAACGGTTTTCCTCCCGCAGACGGCCGAGGTACTCCTCGGCTGCGATGTAGGCCTCGGCGGCCGCGTAGTCCGGGCGGGCCACCGCTGCGCCCTGGCCACGCGGATACGAGCCGAGGAAGCGGTGCAACGCGCCCCGGCGGTGCAGTGCGGCGACGGTGTCCGCCATCGCCGGCTCCGCCAGATGACCGTCCGCGTCGATGCCGAACAGGTAGTCGCCCATGGTTTCTCGGGTCGGCCGTGACTCCAGCCGGGTGAGGTTGATGCCGCGCCGGGCGATCTCCTCGAGCACCTCGAGCAACGTGCCCGGCCGGTTCGGGACACTGATCACCAGCGATGTGCGGTCGTTGCCGGTCGGGGGTGCCGGGGGCGCCGGCCGGCGCAGTTTCACGAATCGGGTGAGGGCGTCGGAATCGAGCCCGATGTTCCGGACAACCGCTTGCAGCCCATAATGATCGGCGGCGACGGGTGCTGCCACCGCGGCATCCAGCTCACCGGCCCGCACCGCGGCGGCGGCGGCCGCCGTCGATGAGGTGACGACCGCGTCGGCGGCCGGAAAGCGGAGCCCGAGATACTCCCTCACCTGGGCGTGCCCATGGGGGTGAGAGCCGATGGTGTGGATGTCGGCGGCCGGTGTGCCCGGCCGCACCAGCAGATCGAACCGGACGGCGACGTAGGTCTCGGCGAAGATGCGCACCTCGTCGCCGTGGATCAGCTCATCCTGGGTGAGGGTGACGCCGCCCTCGACCGAGTTCTCCAGCGGAACGACAGCGGCGTCCACGTCCTTCATGCGGAGGGCGGCCACCGCGGCGGTGACGGACTCCAGCGGGATCAGGTACGCCCGGCCGGATGCGTCGCCTGACAGGGTGATGGCAGCCTGCTCGGTGAAGGTGCCCTCCGGACCGAGATATGCCAACCGTTCAGTCACCCGGTGAGAATATCCGGGGGACCCGGTCGTCAGACTCGCGCAGCGCTCGACGGCGCGGATCACGCTCGGTGCCGGCTGCCGACCGCGGGGTCGGCGAGAGCGTCAAGGCCAACGTGGTGCTGACCCTGATCGAGCTGTCCGGCCCGCTGTTGGTGATCATGGTCGGGCTGTGGGCCTTCACCAAGGGGCACACCGATTTCTCCCAGGTGTTCGCGTTCGACACCCCGAAGGACAAGAGTGTCTTTCTGGCGGTGACCACCGCGACGTCGCTGGCCTTCTTCGCGATGGTCGGCTTCGAGGACTCGGTCAACATGGCCGAGGAGACCAAGGATCCGTCCAAGAACTTCCCGAAGATGATGATCACTGGGCTGTCGATCACCGGCGTCATCTACGTGCTGGTGTCGATCACCGCGGTGGCGCTGGTACCGGTCGCCGACCTGGCCGCCTCCGACACACCGCTGGTGCTGGTGGTGAAGGCCGGCGCGCCCGGCCTGCCGATCGACAAGATCCTGCCGTTCATCTCGGTATTCGCGGTGGCCAACTCAGCGCTGATCAACATGATGATGGCCAGCCGACTGATCTACGGGATGGCCAAGCAGAAGGTGCTGCCGCCGATGCTGGGGCGGGTGCACGAGCGACGCCGGACCCCGTGGGTTGCCATCATGTTCACCACCGGGCTGGCCTTCGTGCTGGTCATCTACCTCTCGTTCGCCAGCGACGATGCGGTCGCCGTGCTCGGCGGGACCACCTCACTGCTGCTCTTGGCAGTGTTCTCGGTGGTGAACGTGATCGTGCTGATGCTGCGCCGGGACAAGGCGCCGTCGGACGCGTTCCGGACGCCGACCTGGCTGCCGCTGATCGGCGCGGTCGCCTGCCTCTACCTGGTCACCCCGCTGTCCGGTCGCCCGGTGACGCAGTACGTGGTGGCCGGCGCGTTGGTGGTGCTGGGCATCGTGCTGTGGGCGGTCACCGCGGTTTGGTTGCGCCGGACCGGTGGCCAATCACTGTCCGGCGAGGACGATCTAATCCGCGACATCGGCGGTGACGGACCGGTCAACTGAGTCCAGCCAGCTCCGCTGCTCGCCCTGACCCTGCCCGGGGTGGCCGTCGCGGCGCCACCGGGCGCAGCCAACCGGACGGCGACTGGCCGTCAGCCGATGACCGGAGTCAGCCGGCGGACGGGGTCAGCAGCCGGTCGCCCAGCTCGGTGCGCCGGTAGACGACGCGGTGGCCGATCCGGGTGCCGGCACTGAGTCGGGCGCTGCGGAGGACCGCGAGATGGCCGCCGACGGTGCCGAGTGAGAGTCCGAGTTCGGTGGCGAGTTCGCTGGTGGTGGCGGGGCGTTCGAGTTCGCGGAGGATGCGGGCGCGGCCGAAGCCGAGGAGCCGGTCGACGGCTTCGTGATCGTGCGGTGGCGGGTGGTCGGCGGTTCCCCGAGCCGGATAGATGAGGGCGTAGTCGTCGGGCGGCCATTCGGCGAGCCAGGTCCCCGAGCTTCGGGTGACGGGCACGAATTGCAGTCCGCTGTCGCCGACCTGCCGATCGGGGACGGTGTGCCAGGACGAGAACTGGATGGCATCGGCGGCGATCCAGCTGCTGTGCCGGGTCATCCGATCGACGGCGGCGGTCCAGCCGTAGGCGGCGAGCAGACCGGCTCGGTACATCACGTCGCGTTCCAGGACGGCCCTGCGGCGTGGCCAATCCGGTTCGACGTGTCGGGTCCAGATGGTCTGCATCAGGTCAGCGATCCGGTCGGCCAGGTGGTGACCGTCGACCCAGTGCCAGTGATGTTGTTGCCAACTTTGTCTACGGGCCTCCTTCAGATCCTCGACCACCGCGGCGTCGCTGAACGACCTCACTCGGGGCAGCTCGTCGGCGAGGCTGGTTTTCATGCCTGCGTTGGGCGGAATGCAGACCGGGGCGGGGAGCCATTTGGTGCTGGCCGTCAGCGCGACGAACCCGGCCGCGAACGGATCGTCGGCGAGAAACTGCTCGAACTGCGGGCGCTGGGACCGAGTCCACAGCTTGAGCCACGGCTCGTCTTTCCGGGTGAGGGTGATCATCGCGCTCAGCGTTTCGGCGAGTGGGGAAAGGGCGAATCGGGATCGCGCGACCGACTCAGGATTGAGCCTCAGCACCGACGCCATCTTTCGCCTCCCGACGAAACACTACAGCGATCGATGTCCCGCCAGCAGGCTGCTTCCTGTGACCAACCCCTTGCGCCGCCCGGTGTTTGCCTGGTTCTTCGCCGGCCGGTTCACCTCGCTGCTCGGTAGCTCGATGGCGCCGGTGGCGCTGGCGTTCGCCGTGCTGGATGCGTCGAACAGCCCGAACGATCTCGGTGTGGTGCTGGCCGCCAACCTGGTGCCGCATCTGTTGTTGCTGCTGGTGGGTGGCGCAACGGCGGATCGGTTCTCCCGGCGCACGGTGCTGGTGGTCGCGAACATCGGATCTGCACTCACCCAGGGCGCCGTCGCGGCGGTCTTGCTCATCGGCTATTACTCGCTGCCGCTGATCGCAGCCCTGGAGTTCGCCAACGGGGCGCTCGCCGCCTTCACCACGCCGGCCCTGCGCGGGATCGTCCCCGAACTCGTCCAGGTCGATCAATTGCAGCGGGCCAATGCACTGCTGGCGTCCACCCGCAACGCGATCAGGATCCTCGGGCCCACCGCCGCCGGCGTCCTCGTCGCCGCCGCGGGAAGCGGCCCGGCCATCGCGGTCGACGCGGCCAGCTACGCCCTGGCCGCACTCTGCCTGCTGCGACTGGGCCGATCGACCATCGCCCCGACCGAACGCAGCTCGTTGCGGCGCGACATCCAGCAGGGCTGGACGTACTTCCGGTCCGTCCGCTGGCTGTGGCCGGTGTCGCTGGCCTTCTTCGTCGTCAACCTGGTGCAGACCGGACCCTGGCAGATCCTCGGCCCGCTGATCGTCAGCCAGCACGGTGGTCCGCAGGGCTGGGGCCTGGTGCTGAGCGCCCGGGCCGTCGGCCTGCTCGTGATGAGCCTGCTGATGTACCGACTGGTGGTGCCTTACCAGCTGCGCGTCACCATCCTGGCCAGCGTCGTCGCCGCGGTTCCACTGCTCACCCTCGGGACCGGACTGCCCACCGGCTGGCTCATCGCCGCCGCCGTCATCGGTGGTATCGGCTCATCCGCGGCGGCGATCACCTGGGATACCGCGCTGCAGGAACACATCCCCCAGGACAAGCTGTCCCGGGTCGCCTCGCTCGACGACCTGCTGTCCTACGCGGCGATCCCGCTGGGCCAACTCGCGGCCGGCCCACTCGCCGGGATTCTCGGGGCGCGCACCGTTTGCCTGATCTCCGGCTCGGTCTGGATGACGGTCACCATTGTCCCGCTGCTGAACCGGTCCGTCCGGGACCTGAGACACCGGCAACCCGTCACAGCGTCCGAAACGCCGACCGGGACCTGAACTATCGGCGACGGGCCTACCCAGATGAGCAGTTGATATCCCAGCCGTGGGGATCGGGTCCGCCGGAGTGGACCGCGACGGTCGAGGGGGGCGCCGCCCGGCGGCTGACCGCCGCCGTCGATGCCACCGATGTCCGGGCACCGACCTCGAGCACCTGTCCGTCGGGTCCCGGTACCGACTACCGCCTGCTGTTCCGCCGCGCCGACGACACCGCGACCGTCACCATCAATGTCGGCGGCTGCTGGTTCAGCACACTGTCGATCGGCAGAACCACCGCTGTGGAACTGGCCGACAGCCGAGCGATCATGGCTGACATTGCCGCCCGCCCGCGGCCTGCCTACTGTGGTCCCGGCGGCGTCACGTCCCTGACCCCGCCGTCCCGCAACCAGGAGAACGCCGTGCTGATCGTGTGCCCGAACCTGGCCGTCGATCACACCATCAGCATCCCGTCGGTCCACCTGGGGGCTGTGCAGCGCACCGGCCGGGCGTCCTCGGTCGCCGGCGGCAAGGGGGCGAACGTGGCCCGCGCGGCGCTTGCGCTCGGCGGGCGGCCGCGGGTGCTGGGCTTCACGCCGCAGCAGGGCGCCGCCTACCTGAGGGAGCTGTTCAGCGCGGAAGGCATGTCACTGATCGGCATCGAGGTCGCGGGGGCGGTCCGGACCTGTACTGCCCTGGTCGAGGAATCCGGTCGGGTGAGCCTGCTCAACGAGCCCGGCCCCGACGTCACGGACGCCGACTGGCAGCGGCTGCTGGAAGGGGTGGACCCGGCCGAGCGCGCGGTGATCGGCACCGGCAGCCTGCCGCCCGGAGCTCCGGCGGACGGCTACGCCCGGTTGGTCGCAGTGGTCCACACCCTGGGCGGCGAATGTTCCGTTGACACCAGTGGTCCGGCGCTCAGGGCGGCAGCCGCAGACGGAGCGGACCTACTGTGTCCCAATGTGTTCGAGGCCACCAGTGTGCTGTCCGGCAGTATCGGCAGCAGTATCGACGCCGAAGAAGTTGAAGTCGACGAGCGAGACCCCGCCATCACTGAACGGGCGATGGATGCGGCCGGCGGGCTGCTGGCCCTCGGCGCGGGCCGGGTGGCGGTGACGGCCGGAGCCGCCGGTGTCGCGTTCGTCGCGCCGGGCGCGTCACTGTGGTTGCCGACGGTGCCGGTCAAGGGGCGCAACCCGATCGGCGCCGGTGACTCGCTGCTGGCCGGGGCCGCACTGGCCAGGGAGCGCGGCGCCGGCTGGGTGGACGCGGTTCGGTTCGGGATGGCGACGGCAGCATCGTCGGTGGAGAACAGCGGGGCCGGCGTGGTCGACGCCGTCCGGGTGGCCGAGTTGCAGGCGCAACTGCGGGCAGCTCATCGGGTCCCGTCGGCCTGACGCCGATCGAGGGGTTCCCAGGGTTCTCCCATCCGCCGGCACCTACGCTGACCGGGTCATGACCGAACTCCCCGCCACCGCCCTCCCGGATCGGGGCAGCCCCTACACCCGGCGGTCGACCTGGTTCGAGATCGCGCTGGTCTTCACCATCACCTTGGGAATGAGCGGCCTGCGTTCGCTCATCTCGCTGATCGACGACCTGTTGGCGCCCGCACCGATCGCCTCCCAGACGGTGGCCATCGTGGTGCCGCAGGCCAAGGCCAGCTACCTGGACCTGGTCAGCCAGCTGCTGTCGGTGGTGTCCGGGATCGCTTGGGGCGCACTGGGTCTGTACCTGTTGTGGCGGTCAGGGAACAATCTGCGCGACCGTCTGGGCATCGACTGGCGGCGACGGGACGTCCTGCCAGGCATCGGGCTGGCGGCTCTGATCGGGATCCCTGGCCTCGGGCTATACCTGGGCGCCTACGCCATGGGCATCAGCCTCGTCGTCGCGCCGAGCGTGCTGAACGACGCCTGGTGGCGGGTGCCAGTCCTTGTCCTGGCGGCCTTCCAGAACGCGTTCGCCGAGGAATTCCTGGTTGTCGGCTACCTGGTCACCCGGCTCACTGCTCTGCGGTTGCCGATCTGGGGCGTGGTGGCGTGCAGCGCGGTGTTACGGGGCAGCTATCACCTGTATCAGGGGTTCGGCGGCTTCATCGGCAACATGCTGATGGGCGGCATTTTCGCCCTGATCTTCCTGCGCCGGCGCCGGATCTGGCCGTTGGTGATCGGGCACGGCCTGCTGGACGTCGTCACCTTCGTGGGCTATCCGCTGCTGCACGGGCACGTGAGTTGGCTACCGTAGCTGCCTCGCTACTTGACGGATCAACTGTTCCTGAGCTTCAGTGGTGTCCCATGACTTGACAACGTTGTCCCTCTCCGCAAGGGGCGGGGAAAAATGGCCGACTCGATGGTCAGCCCGCACAAAATTTGCTCGTTCAAAATTGTTATCGGCTTGTAGCTTGGTTCTCTCGACAATCGCGGCCAGCATCGGCGGCGGTGCGTCAGAATCGAGGTCTGGCCGGGACACCGCCGCCGTGGCCGGGAAGGGTGCTGATCGCATGAGCCTGAACGCGCGGTCCGAAAGGCCCGAAGGCACGCCTGCCGATGTCCGGAAGTTGCCCTCTGCTTCGGTGATCCTGGAGATGAACGGCATCACCAAGGAGTTCCCCGGCGTCAGGGCACTGTCGAACGTCTCGATGGTCGTCCGACGCGGTGAGGTCCAGGCGATCTGCGGGGAGAACGGCGCCGGCAAGTCCACCCTGGTGAAGGTCCTCTCCGGCGTCTACCCCAGTGGCAGTTACACCGGTGACATCTCCTTCGACGGCCGGCCGGTCGCCTTCAACAACATCCGTGACAGCGAGCACGCCGGCATCGCGATCATCCACCAGGAACTCGCCCTCATTCCGGAGCTGTCGATCGCCGAGAACATCTTCCTCGGCAACGAAGTCACCAAGGGCGGGGTCATCAACTGGCTGGCCACCCGGACCCAGGCACGCGAACTGCTGGCCAGGGTCGGCCTGTCGGAGGATCCGGACACGAAGGTCCGTGACATCGGGGTCGGCAAGCAACAACTCGTCGAGATCGCCAAGGCACTGTCCAAGGACGTCAAGCTGCTGATCCTGGACGAGCCGACCGCTGCGCTCAACGAGGGCGACTCGCAGCACCTGCTGGACATCATCGCCGGTCTCCGCGCCAAGGGCGTCACCTGCATCATGATCAGCCACAAGCTGAACGAGATCGAGCAGATCGCCGACGCCATCACCATCATCCGCGACGGCAAGTCCATCGAGACGCTGCGGGTGAAGGAGGAGGGTGTGGACGAGGACCGCATCATCCGCGGAATGGTCGGTCGGGACCTGGAGTCCCGCTTCCCCGATCACACCCCGCAGCTCGGCGAAACCTTCTTCGAGGTGCGCGACTGGACCGTCCGTCACCCCAGGGTCCAGGACCGGCTGGTCTGCAAGGGCAGCAGCTTCACCGTCAGACGCGGCGAGATAGTCGGATTCGCCGGGCTGATGGGGGCAGGCAGGACCGAATTGATGCGCAGCATCTTCGGGCGCTCCTACGGCACCTTCATCCGGGGCACGATCATCAAGGACGGCAAGGAGATCAGGCTCCCCAACGTCGCCTCGGCCATCGACCACGGCCTGGCCTACGTCACCGAGGACCGCAAATCGCTCGGTCTCAACCTTCTTGACGACATCAAGAAGACAACGGTGTCGGCCCGGCTGAAGCGGATCACCCACGGCCTCGCAGTCAACGAGCGTGAGGAATACACCTACGCCGAGTCGTACCGGAAGTCGCTGCGCACCAAGGCACCTTCGGTCGACGAAGGCGTGAACAAGCTGTCCGGCGGCAACCAGCAGAAGGTCGTGCTGGCGAAATGGCTCTTCACCGAGCCGGACCTGCTCATCCTCGACGAGCCGACCCGCGGCATCGACGTGGGCGCCAAGTTTGAGATCTACGGCATCATCCAGCGGCTGGCGTCCGAGGGCAAGGGTGTCATCCTGGTGTCCTCCGAGCTGCCGGAGTTGCTCGGCCTTTCCGACCGCATCTACACCATCTTCGAGGGCGCCATCACCGGAGTGCTCGACAAGACCGAGGCAGACCAGGAGTCGCTGATGCGCCTGATGACGCGTACCAGAGCCGGCAGAACGACGTCAGGGGCGAGCGCATGAGCACTCCGAGCACCACCAAGCGCAGCGGAACCGCCAACCCGAGCACGAACCGCTCGACGAGTTCGATGGGAACGCGGAATTCGATGGGAACGCTGAAGAAGATCTTCGGCGGCGACACCCGTCAGTTGGGCATGATCATCGCGCTGATCGCGCTGATCGTCTTCTTCCAGATCAAGACCGGCGGGCTGACGCTGACGCCGGACAACGTGATCAACCTCTTCCAGGGCAACTCCTACATCCTGGTGCTGGCGATCGGGATGGTCCTGGTCATCATCGCCGGTCACATCGACCTGTCCGTCGGATCGATCGCCGCCTTCGCCGGCATCGTGGTGGCCACCGCGATGCGCGACTGGAACCTGCCGTGGTTCGTCGGGGTTCTGCTGGGCCTGGCCATCGGAGCGCTGATCGGGATCTGGCAGGGTATCTGGGTCGCCTACGTCGGCATCCCGGCGTTCATCGTGACCTTGGCCGGCATGCTGATCTTCCGCGGCGCCAACCAGTTCGTCGGCAAATCGAACACCATTCCGGTGAGCAACGACTTCCAGAAGATCGGGGGCGGTTACCTGCCTGAGATCGGCCCGGACACCGGTTACAACAACCTCACCGTGCTGATCGGCGTCGTGCTGGCCGCCTTCATCGTGTTCGGGCAGTTGCGCAGTCGGCGGGCGCTCAGCAAGGTCGGGGCCGACCTCGAAGAGCAGTGGGTCATGTGGACCCGGCTGGTGCTGGTCTGCGTCGCGATCATCGCCGCGACGCTGCTGTTCGCCTCCGGCCGCCGCGGGACCTCCTTCCCGATCTCCGGAGTGATCCTGGGTGCCCTAGTACTGATCTACGGGTTCATCTCCAGCCGGACCATCATCGGCAGGCACATCTACGCGGTCGGCGGCAACCGGCACGCAGCCGAGCTCTCCGGGGTCAAGAGCAAGAAGGTTAACTTCCTGGTGATGATGAACATGGCGATCCTCGCCTCGCTCGCCGGGATGATGTTCGTCGCCCGGTCGACCGCCTCCGGCCCGTCCGACGGTGTCGGCTGGGAGCTGGATGCCATCGCCGCCGTCTTCATCGGTGGGGCGGCCGTCACCGGGGGCGTCGGCACGGTGGTCGGGTCGATCATCGGTGGCCTGGTGATGGCCGTCCTGAACAACGGCCTGCAGCTCCTCGGCATCGGCGCCGACGCCACCTCGATCATCAAGGGGCTCGTGCTGCTGATCGCCGTCGCCTTCGATGTCTACAACAAGTCTCAGGGGCGGGCGTCGCTGATCGGCCTGTTGATGCGCAACTTCCGGAGCGGCGGCGGGTCCTCCGTCGAGCCACCGTCGGCTGCCACCGATGCACCCTCCGCCGCGACCGAAACCGCTCCGGTGCAGGAGTCGATCCGCCAGGGCTCCTGAGCCGCCGCCACACTCGTGCCGGACGCCGTCCGGCATGTGCTCCACCAGTGTCTCGCGTGAGGCACTCAGAAAAGAAAAGAGAGTCCATGCGTACCTTTGCCAAGGTGCTGGCCGTCACCGCGGTGGCCGCCGTCGCCGTGACCGGCTGCGGCCGGTCGAACACCTCCACCGGCGGCGGCGCGGCCCCCACATCCGCCCCGGCCATCTCTGATGTCCCTGCCTCTGGCGCCTCAAGTGACTCAGGAGCCGCAGGTGCCTCAGATGCCTCAGGTGCCTCAAGTGCCTCGGGTGGGGGTGGGGCGGCCGCCTTTCCCGCTGACGCGCTGATCGGCGTCGCCCTGCCGCAAAAGACCTCGGAGAACTGGGTGCTGGCCGAGAACCTGTTCAAGACCGACTTGGCAGCGGCCGGCTTCAAGGCCGACGTGCAGTTCGCCAACGGCGGTGTGTCGGAACAACAGAACCAGATCACGGCCATGGTGACCAAGGGCGCCAAGGTCATCGTCGTCGGCGCCATCGACGGATCTCAGCTGGGCAGCCAGCTCAAGGCTGCAAAGGACTCCGGTGCGGTCGTGATCGCCTACGATCGGCTGCTGAAGAACACCGACGCCGTCGACTACTACATCGCCTACGACAACTTCAAGGTCGGCGTCCTGCAGGGTAAGGCCCTGCTCGAGGGCATGGCCAAGAAGAAGCCGAAGGGCCCGTACAACATCGAGCTGTTCGCGGGTTCACCGGACGATGCCAACGCCCAGGTGTTCTTCGACGGTGCGATGAGCATCCTGAAGCCGAAGATCGACGACGGCACCCTCAAGGTGACGTCGGGGCAGCAGGACTTCCAGAAGGTCGTGACCCAGGGCTGGAAGGCCGAGAACGCCCAGAAGCGGATGGACGCCCTGCTCACCGCCCACTACACCAGCGCCGGACTCGACGGCGTGCTGTCGCCGAACGACACCCTGGCCCGCGCCATCATCACCTCGGTCAAGGCGGCCGGCAAGCCGGTCCCGGTGGTGACTGGTCAGGACTCCGAGGTCGAGTCGGTCAAGTCGATCATGGCCGGCGAGCAGTACTCCACGATCAACAAGGACACCCGCAATCTGGTGAAGGACACCATCACCATGCTCACCACGCTGCAGAAGGGCGGTAAGCCGGACATCAACGACGCGAAGTCCTACAACAACGGCGTCAAGGTCGTTCCGGCGCACCTGCTTCCGCCGCTGATCGTGACCAAGGAGAACGCGAAGGAGGCCTACGCCAACGACCCGACACTGTCGCCGCTGACCAAGTGACACCGGGTCCATCCCGCTGAAACACGTCCGACGGCCCGTCCCGCAGGGGGCGGGCCGTCAGTGTCTGCTCGTCCGGGGCGCCTCCAACACCGTCGCGGCCACCGACGAGGTGGTGATCGCGCTGGATTCGCTGCGGACAGCCGACTTCTCCGGCACCCCCTCACGTTCGGAGCTAGCCGGTGGCAGAAGTGCCTGCGGCCAGTTCGGACCCCGACTCCTCCGGGAGCCGGCCGGTGACGATGAGTTGGTGGGCGACCAGGTGCAGTTTCATGTTGTGGTGCTGGGAAAGTCTGCGGAGAACGGTGAACGCCTTGTCGGCGTCGATCTGGAAGCGTTCCATCAGGATCCCCTGGGCCTGCCCGATGCGGTGACGAGCCTCGATCGCTTTCCACAGGTGGGTTTCGGAGCGGTGCCTGGCCAGCACGATGGAGGCGTGCGCACCGATGATGCTTGCCAGCTCAAGGTCGTCGCTGCGCCAGTACCGGCCCGCGGATCCGTAGAGGTTGAGCGCACCCATCGCCGAGTCGCTGACGTGCAGGTTCACGCTGATCACCGAGTGGACGCCGCGGCTGGCTGCGGCCGGTCCCCAGCGCGGCCAGCGAGGATCGGCGGCGACGTCGTCGGAGTGCAGCGTGTCGCCATCGTAGGTGGCCTGCACGCAAGGCCCTTCGTCCAACTCGTACTGCAGCGAATCCAGCTCGATCACCAGCTCGTCCGTGGGGGCGAGGGTTTGGAAGGTGCCCCGGCCGACGCGCTCGGTGACCCCGGCGTGGTCCGCGACTCCAAGCTCCACCACGGTCGCAGTGAGCGCCTGCAACGCCGCGGCCAGGTTCTTGGGCTCCGTGCCCTGCCGGGTCCGGCCGATCAGCTCGGCCACCAACGCCGTCTGATCAAGTTCCTGACTCATGGCTTCAACCGATCGTCGAGTGACCAGGCGACCTGGGCATTCATCCGGAGTTACGGGAAACAGCCGGCGATGGGGACGTGCTCACCGACCTGATACCCGCAGCATAGGGGCGGACGAGCGATGCAGCCAGCGGCGCCAGGTCCCCGCGCCGCACCATGGCTCACACGCGCGTCAGATGGCGGGGATGACGCCGAAGCCGACCAGGGCCAGCACTGCGATGCCGGCCAGTACCCGATAGATGACGAACGAGGTGTAGGTGTGCCGGGCGATGAACTTCAGCAGCCAGGCCACCGACGCGTAGGCGACGACGAACGACACCACGGTGGCGACCAGCGTCGGCCCCCAGCCGACACCGGCGGAGATGGCGTCGTACTGCTGCGCCGTCTGCAGGATCCCCGCCGCGGCGAGCGCGGGGATGGCCAGGAAGAACGACAGTTTGGTGACCGCGACCCGATCGAGGCCGCGTAGCAGGCCGGCCGACATCGTCGCGCCGGACCTGGAGACACCCGGGATCAGGGAAAGGCACTGCACCACGCCGATGACGATGGTGTCCTTCCACGTGATGTCCTTCTCGTGACGGTTCTGGACGCCCACCCGGTCGGCGAACAACATGACCGCGGAGAATGCAATCAAAGTCCCGCCGACGATCCACAGGCTGCGCAGAGTGGTCTCGATCTGGTCTTGGAACAGGATGCCGACGATGCCGATAGGGATACTGCCGTAGATCACCGCCCAGCCGAACCGGTAGCCGGCCCCGCGCTCGGAGGGTTTCGTCAGTCCCCGGAACCATCCGCCGACGATCCGGACGATGTCCTTACGCAGGTAGATGATGGTCGCGAGGACCGCGCCGACCTGGATGATCGCGGTGAACGCGGTGATGTCCGGTCGATCGATCTGGTAGCCCAGCAGCTTCTCGACGACGGTCAGGTGTCCGGTGGACGAGATCGGCAGGAACTCGGTGAGCCCCTCGACGATCCCGAACAGCAGGGCGTGCCAGATCGGCATGAGAGTTCCTCAGTTCCTTCCGACCGCTGCCGGCATCAGCGGAGGGTGAACTGGCGGCCGAGGATCCCGTCGCGGGCCCGTCGCTCGGGGTCGCTCAGCGGCGCATCGACGGCGATCGCGCCGTCGTAACGCCTGCCGAACTCGGCGGCCGGCTTCTCCCACTCACTGGGATGCGCCTCCCGGTCCAGATCCCACACCGGCACCAGCCGCCCATGCGCCCGGAACGAGCCGACGTACCGGGAACCCTCTCCCAGATCGAGTTCGCCGGCGGCGGCCAGCCGTGCCAGCGCGGCCATTACCTGCGGCTCGTCCTCCGGGCGCACCCATCGCAGGTGCGCCTTGTCGCCGGCATCCACCCAGTAGGCACCGGCCAGGTCGCCGAGCCGCGCCGTCGGCATGATCGCCTGGTTTGCCTGCTCCAACGACAGTGCGACCTCGCTGCCCTCCTCTGCCTCGTTCTCCAGCCACCAGCCGAAGCTGTCGTGCACGGTGACCTCGAGCAGTTCGTCGACGATCAGCTCGGCCAGCCGCGGGTTGTCCGGGCTCCGGGGCGGGACCTGAAGCACCGACGACGGCTCCGCGTTCAACGCCCACCGAAGCGCAGCGCCCAGGTCGCGGGACAGGTCACCGGAATGGATCTGGGTCTGCAGACCGAGCAGGATAGAACCGTCGGACCTGGTCAGTGCCGCGGCGGCTCCGGGCAATACGGTGGCGATGACGATGGACGGGGCGTCCTTCGCCGGATCGGCAAGCTCGAGTGACGCTGTCGCCGACGGAACGAACTCGCGCATCGCGATCAGCTCGGTTTCCGCCTGCATCCCCGCGAACGGCCTTGAGACGATCATGTCGCCGGCGTCGGCGGCGCCGTGGCAGTTCTTCCACCGACGCCCAGAACCGCACTCGCAGGGCCGGCGCGGGTTCGGACCCGGCGACCTGACGGCGGCGTCTGGCCTGGCGGCCGGGTCCCCGCCCACGCCCACGCCGGAATGCTGAGCTGTCCTCGAAGTCTTGGTGGGCACGTCGATACGGTACGCGGCCTAGGGTGGCTGACTGGTGTCCGGTGCTTGATGGTGCGGCGCACCCGCGTCGCTGTCGTCGGCTGCGTCACCGGTGCGCTGAGCGTCGGGTACCGATCCCGGCAGGCGCGCCTGCTGGGTCGTCGACGGCACTATTCCGGAACGACGCCGGGCGGCAGCCGCGTCGGCGACCGGGGTGCGGGTGGGCGCCGGTGCGGCAACCACCCAGCCGGCCAACCCGTCTGATCCGGGAACGAAGAGTCCGGCGAGCCGGATCAGGACGGAACCGGTGAGGGCGGCCACCGCGACGGCGACCGCATCGACGGCGATGTGCAACTCGACGGCGTCGGCAACGGCCTGCACGCTGCCGCCCAAACCGCGGGCAAACGTGACGATCGCCAAGACCGATGACCCCAGCCACATCGCCCACCACCAGCGAAGCAACCGCGAGGGGCGCACCCGCCCGCTGACCGACATGGGGTCGGTCAGTAACGTTTCGGTTTCAGTGAGGATCTGACCGGCGCCGTACGCGTTCCACACCGGCACCAGCAGGCGCAGCCAGACGGTCATCGGATCACGGCTGACGCTGCGGCCGGCGAAGGCGACTGCCGCCCGATGAGCCCGGACCACCGCCGGTACGGCAATCACGGCGGTGATCACCCCTGCCGCCAACGCCAGCCACGACCCCAGCCAGACCAGCGCATCCGAGGTCCGGACCGACATCCCGTCCAGCACCTCGGTTCGGCCGCGCAACATCAACCGGAAACGCCAGAACTCCCCGGCCGCCGCCGCCGCACTGAACAGTCCGGTGATCAGCGCGGCGGCCGCCGCTGCCCGCAACCCGAGAACCGGAGCCCGCACCCCGGCGTCAGGGTCCTGCGCCGTTGCCGGGCGCCACACCACCGGCGCGAAACCCCAGCGCGGATGATCCGCCGGATAGCGGGGCGGCCCGCCGTACCCGGCGTCGCGCGGGCGCGCCGGAGCGGCCCGGTCGGTCGGCAACCTACCCAGCGGCGGGTGCGCCACCCAACGCTGCAACGGCAACGGACTGCCGCAGTACAGACAGGTATAGACCCCCGGCGGTAGCGGCGGCTGGCTCCGCGCGCATCGACGGCAGCGCACCTGGGTGCGCAGCGCGGTCGGCGTGGGCGGCGTCATGGCGAAGGTCAGATGACCTCGGGGGTGCGGTCCCCGTCAGCGACCAGCGGACGCACTGCAGCCGCCCAAGCCGACATGCCACCGACCACGTTCACCGCCTCCCAGCCATTGGCGTTCAGATAGGCCGCGGCTCGGGCCGAGCGACCACCGGAGCGGCACACCACATAGATCGGTGAGCCATCCGGCACGTCGGCGAGGCTGTCGGCGATCCTCGCCAACGGGATGTGCACGGCGCCCGGCGCGTGCCCGGCATCCCACTCGTCGTCCTCTCTGACGTCCAGCAGCACCGCATCGTCGGGCACATCGGTCACGGGCACCTCGGGCGTTCCGGCTTGGGTCATGGGCTCCATTGTCCCATTCGCGCCATCCGGCTCGGAATCGTTCGGCCCATCGGGGCATCCCAGTCGCACCACCCCATCGCCCCCATTCACACCCCGCGAGGATCGACTTCGGAGATTGTGTGACAGGTGTGACAGAACGAGCTCAACAGGTCCTCGTAGGCGAAGTCGATCCTCGCCGAGACCGGGTCAGCGCAGCAGACGTGACATCCGGCGGTCTGCCAGCACCTTGCCGCCGGTCTGGCAGATCGGGCAGTACTGGAACGACCGGTCGGCGAAGCTCACCTCGGCGACTGTCCCACCGCAGACCGGGCACGGCAGACCGGTCCGGGCATGCACCCGCAGGCCGCTGCGCTTCTCGCCCTTCAACCTGGCTGCCTGCCCGCCGACCGATCGAGCCACGGCGTCGTCCAGCACCGAATGCAGGGCCTCGGACAGCCGGTCCAGTTCCTCGCCGCTCAGTTTCCCGGCCGTCGCGAACGGCGAAAGCCTTGCGGTGTGAAGGATCTCGTCGCTGTAGGCATTGCCGATGCCGGCGATCACGCTCTGGTCGACGATGGTGTTCTTCAAACGCCCTGTCCGGTTCGCCAGCGCTTTCTGAAGAGCCGCTCGGTCCAGACCGAGGGCGTCCGGCCCGAGCCGCGCCACGCCGGGGACCTCCAGCGGATCGCGCACCAGCGCCGCGGCCACCGACTTCTTGGTACCGGCTTCGGTCACGTCGAAGCCGCCCTCCGGGAAGATCATCCGCAGCGCGATAGGGCCACCCATCTTCGGCGGCTTCGCACTCGGCGCGTCGGTCCAGCGCAACCAGCCGGCCCGGGCCAGATGCAGGATCAGATGCAGGTCGCCGAAGGTCAGATCGAGGAACTTCCCGTGCCGGCCGGCGGAATCCAGGGTGCGGCCCACCAGGTCGCTGATCGGCGGCTGGTAGGTGGTGAGCACGTTGAGAGACGCGACCACGACGCTGCGGACCGGCTGCCCGACGGCGTGCTCGGTCAGGAATGCACCCAGCGCGGTGATCTCGGGAAGCTCGGGCATCGCATCAGTCAAGCATCGGTGCTGCCGTTCCGCCACGACGACAAGGGACTATGTCGGCACCGGGTGGATGGGTATCTGCAGGTAGATGGAGGTGCCGTGGCCGAGTCGGCTGTGCAGCGACGCGGTGCCACCGTGGCGGTGAAGGATCACCCGAACCAGCGCGAGACCAACTCCGCTGCCGGGTTTACCCGAGCCGGCCCGGCCGCGGGCCAGCTCCTCCCAGACGAGGTGGTGTTCGTCGCCGGCGATCCCCGGTCCGTTGTCGGCGATCTCGATGACGACGGACGGGGCCGGAACACCAGTTTCCCGTGCACGGACCTCAATGCGGCGATGTCGACAGGTTGTCGATCCAGAGGCACGGTTTCGATATCGGCGACCTGGCGCAGATCGTCAGCAGCCGCCGGATCCGGTCGGCCGGCGTATGCCGTCTGGAGCGGTGGCGCTGTCAACGGTCATGCCGCAACGCTAGGCGACGGCTGAGCCCCACCCCCAGCATGCAGGATGGTGGGCGCCAGGTGTAGCTGAATGGACGTGCCGACCGCTGTAGCGGATGGGGCTGGGGCTTCGGCAGGGAAACCTGCCAGTGGAGTCAGACCAAGTCGATGATCTGCGATCGCAGCCAGTCCAACAGGTTCTCATCGTCTCGGATCAGGTGGTGGGTGACCAACAGGTGCCCCTGATCGAGGACCCAGGCATGTTTGCTCTGCACCGGGATCACCGTGATCCGCACTGCGAACGGTCGCGCATGCCGCCCTGCCTCTCGCTCCAGACTCTGGATCAACCCGGGAAGGCGCCCTCCGGGAGCGAGGTGATCCCGCTTGACGCGTGGGTCGTCGCCGGACGCGGTCGACCAACTCAAGGCATTCGGATAGTGGCGGATCAGCAGGCCGCGGAGCTCGGGCAGGTGCGCGAAGGCCTTGAACGACGGGTACCTGAGGTCCTGCGTGCCCGGAGCCCCCTGGTCCAGGGCGTGATTCCACCATCGTGACCACTGCATCGAGGCTGCGGTGCGGTCGAAGCCGGGCAGCTGCGGAGCTGGCGGTTCGGCCGGTTTGCGCACCCACACCGGCCAGACGGTCGCGGGAGGATCCAGCGGCGGGATCACGGGATCCGTCACCGTCTCGAGACCGGCGATCTCACGGATGTACAGGGCGACCCGCAGCACCTGCGGCTCGTCGATGGAGATCTTCCAGTTCTCGCGGCCCGCGATGAACATGCCTCCATGGTGCCAGCGGCCCCCGACCGGGGCAAAGATGGTTTGTCGCCGGCAGGCGGGATCGCCTTAAGCTCGTCCGCATGACGAACGGCCACCGTCCCGTTCTCGCCGGACGCACCGCGCTGGTCACCGGCGCGGCAGGCGGCATCGGCGCGGCCATTTCTCGGCGGTTGTCCGAGGACGGCGCGTCGGTGATCGCCGCCGACCGCGACGAGCAGCACCTGCGGAGTCTGGTCGACGAGATAGGCGCCGTTCCACTGGTCATCGACCTGTCCGATATCGACGCCCTGCCGGCCGCCGTCGACCAGGTCGCCGGGAGCGTCGACATCCTGGTGAACAACGCCGGCATCCAGCACGTCGCCCCGATCCAGGACTTTCCGATCGAGACGTTCGAGCTGATCACCCGGCTGATGCTGATCGCACCGTTCGTGCTCGCCCGCGCGGTCGTCCCCGCCATGTACCGGCGCGGCTGGGGCCGACTGGTACACATCTCCTCGGCGCACGGTCGGCGCGCCAGCCCCTTCAAGGTGGCATACGTGTCGGCCAAGCACGGGCTGGAGGGGCTCTCCAAGGTGCTTGCCCTGGAGGGTGCTGGGCATGGTGTGACCAGCAACTGCGTCAACCCTGGATACGTCCGCACTCCACTGGTGGAAAAGCAGATCGCCGATCAGGCCGAAGCACACCACCTCCCCCGGGACGAGGTCCTCGATCAGGTCATGCTGGCGTCGTCGCCGATCAAGCGGCTGGTCGAGCCGCCCGAGGTGGCCGCGGCGGTGGCCTATCTGTGCGGGCCGGGTAGCGATTCGATCACCGGATCCGACCTGGTGATCGACGGTGGCTGGGGCGCCCGCTGATCAGCGCTGACGGGTGATCGGCGCGCGATCAGCACCATCGAGCTCAGGTCCGGCAGCCGCCAGGCGATCGTGGTCAGCTTCGCAGGTAGGCGACGGTTGAGCTGCCCGTCACCCTCGCCGGGCTGCGTCCGCCGAACTGGGACCGGCAGCCGCGTTCGACGTGCACAGCCCCAGCCAGTTGCCGAACGGATCGCGCGCCAGCGCCCACCACCCGAATTCCTCGCTGATCAGTTCGCGACCGCGTTCCACCGAGCCGCCGGCGGCGGTGATCGTCTCCAGCGCTGCCTCCAGGTCCTCGGCCAGGAAATAGCTCCGGATGTAGGCGTCCGTCGGGACCATGTCCTGCGTCTGCTCCAGGGCACCGAACGGCTTGCCCTCGGCGTCCAGCAACATCACGTACCGGTCCCACGGCTGGGCCGTCGCGCCGAACACGGCCGTATAGAAGGCCTGCGCCTTCTCCACATCCGGTACCCGGATCTCCCACCAGGTGATACTGCCGTTGATCATCTGCGTCTCCGATCATCGAGTGGTGACGGCGTTGTCGCCGTCCACCACGCTGACGGCCGGCAGACACGGGAATCGACAGCTCGGCGTCGCCGAGGTGTCACCGGTTCAGCGGTCGGTGTTCTCGGTGGTCGCCGTCGGGCGTTGGCCCAGCTCGTCGTCCAGCCGCAGCAGGCCGGGACCGTCCTGGTTGATCAGCTCGATGCGGCCGACGATCTCGTCCACCGTCGATTCCTCTTCGATCTGCTCCGAGAGGAACCAGTTCAGCAGGGGCCTGGAGTCGAAATCACCGGCCGCCTCAGCCTGCCGGACCAAACCGCGGATCGAGTCGGACACCCGCTGCTCATGAGCGCGAGCCGCCTGGAAGCACTCCAGAACGGTAGTGATCGCCAGGGTGGGACCTGGAATGGTGCCGATCACCGGATGGTTGTCGCGGTCCGCCAGGTGATCGATGAACTTGTTGGCGTGCACGATCTCCTCGTCTGCCTGATGGCGCAGCCAGGCGGACATGCCGGGCAGGTTGCGGATCTCCATCTCGATCGCCAACTGCCGATAGACGATCGATGCCTCGAACTCGAGGGTGATCTGGTCGTTGAAGGTTCTTTCCAGGTCGGGCGAGAGTTTCACAGCGGTGGGGTGTCCCGTTCGTGTCGTCGATCGGTGGTGACGGACTCGTGGTGCTCTGGCCAGCCGAATGCCAGGACCGCCCGAATCGGGTGGCTCTATCCCGGGTCGACCCCAGTACGGTCACGGTCGGTCGACTCGCCGGTTGGCCGATCGCTGGGCGCCTCATGGGTTCCGGTGTCGACCCGGCCGGCCTCTTTACCGTCGTCCTGGGAAATATCTTCGCCGCGACGGGTCATGCTTTCGCCGACATCGTCCGGCGCCTGGGCGTCCGAGAGATCATCCGGCGCCTGGGCGGCGGGCTCGTTGGGTTCGCGCAGTGGCGGCTCGCTACCCATGGCGCGCCGCGTGCCTTGGTAGCGCTCGTCGCTACCGGTGCTCTTGTCGTCGTAGGGCGGGACGGCACTGTCACCGGTATCGATGTCGCCGCCCGGGTTGGGATTGGTCCCCCGGCTGTAATCGTTGCCGGCACGATCACCCTGCGGCGGGTTCGTCGACGTCATGGTCGGCACCTCCAATTGGCATTCGGTCAGGCCTGGTCGTCATGGCTGACGACGAATGTGGGCGACGGTACGCCGATCGACCCGCTCTGCATAGACGAGATCACAACGCCACTGATCGGTCCGCCGGACCGCGGCCACCGGCCCGGAGCGTGATCATCGCTGCGTCTGGGGTTGCTTGGCGTGCAGCCATTGGTACCAGGAGTCGATCCCGTCGCCGGTGGTCGCGGAGGTGACGATGACCTCCAGACCCGGGTTGACGCGTTGCGCGTACTCGGTGCAGGCCCGGACATCGAAATCGACGTAGGGCAGCAGATCGGACTTGTTGATCAGCAGCAGGTCGGCGCCGGCGAACATCTGCGGATACTTCAGCGGCTTGTCCTGACCCTCGGTGACCGAGATGACGACGACCTTCGCCGCTTCGCCGAGGTCGAACATCGCCGGGCACACCAGGTTGCCGACGTTCTCGACGAACAGCAGCGAGCCGGGCTGCAGATCGAGGCCCTGTACGGCGTCGCTGACCATCTGGGCATCGAGATGGCAGCCGGCTCCGGTGTTGACCTGCACCACCGGAGCCCCGGTCGCGTGAATGCGGTCGGCGTCGAGCATGGTCTCCTGATCACCCTCGATCACCGCGACCTGGGTCCGCGCACCGACGTCGGTCAAGGCACGCACCAGCAGCGTCGTCTTGCCCGAACCCGGAGCACTCATCAGGTTCAGCGCCGTGACTCCGTGCTCCGCGAACCACCGTCGGTTGGTCTGCGCAATCGCGTCGTTCTTCGCCAGGACGTTCAGTTCCAGGATGTGGGTGCGTTCGTCGGCGGTCGCGGCGGTGACCTGCTGATGGATGCGCTGGGCATCGCCGGGCGGCGGGACCTGCCCTTCTTGTGGGCGCGAGTGGGCTCCGTCGTCCCCGTCGTGCTCGTGATCATGTCCGTGGTCATGTCCGTGGTCATGGTCGTGCCCCTGACCGTGGTCGTGCTCATGCCCGTGCTCGTGGGAGTGCGCGTGCATCGTCGACACTCGGGCGCCTTCGTCATTGCCACAACCACATGTCGCACACATGTCAGATCACCTCGATCGGCAATGATGCCAGGTCTGTCATCTTGCCGCCTTGGCCAGTGCGGCCGTCCACTTCTCCTCGATCCTGCCAAATTTCCACACTGCAAGGGCAACCAGCCAGGTCACGACGAACAGGGCAACGATGCCGTAACCGGCGTAGTCGAGCGGGATGTCGGCGATCGCCACCAGCGGGCCGCTCTTGATGTTCGCCTGGTCGACGAGCACGCCGATCAACTCGATGGTTCCGATGATCAACGCGACCGCGACGCTCAACGATGTGATGGTGATGTTGTAGAAGACCTTGCGGACCGGCTTCGCGAACGCCCAGCCGTAGGCGAAGTTCATGAAGACCCCATCGGTGGTGTCCATCAGACACATGCCGGCCGCGAACAGCACGGGCAGCACCAGGATTGCGTAGAACGGCAGGTTGAACGCCGCCGCACCACCGGCGAGCACCAGCAACCCGACCTCCGTTGCGGTGTCGAAGCCCAGGCCGAACAACACCCCGATCGGATAGATGTGCCAGGGCTTTCGCACCGACTTGGTCAGGCCGCCAAGGAAGCGGTTCATGAACCCGCGCTTGTTCAGCTGGTCCTCGAGCTCCTGCTCGTCGAACCCGCCGCGGCGCATCCGGGCGAACACCCGGAAGATCCCCACCAGCACCACCAGGTTCAGGATGCCCAGGATCCACAGGAAGACGCCGGAGACCGACGCGCCGATGATGCCGGTCACCGAGTGCAGCTCCGAGTTGTCGTTCTCGACCTGACCGGCCAGCGCCTTGACCCCGACCGAGAGCAGGAACGCCAACGCGAACACGATCGTGGAATGTCCAAGGGAGAACCAGAAACCAACGGACAGTGGCCGTTTTCCGCCGTCGGCCAGCAGTTTGCGGGTGGTGTTGTCGACGGCCGCGATGTGATCGGCATCAAACGCGTGGCGCAGACCCAGAGTGTAGGCGAGTACGCCGACGCCGATGCCGTAGACACCGGTGGTCCCCCCAAGGTCGTAAGCCCGGGGCACGACGAATGCGATCAGCACGCCGAATCCGATGACGTGCAGGAAGACGATGAACCCGTACATGCCGGCCAGGCTGACCCGGTCGTTCCTGGACAAGGTGGTGCGGAACTGCCCGAACGCGGACGGGGAAGTCGACGTCGACCTGGTGGAAGCGGGACCAGCCATCGCGAGCCTCATCTCAGGGGTGCAGTGAGGCGACCGATCAAGCAGGCAGGCATCTGGGTCGCCCGCGTGGATCGCCCGTCGGGTCGCACAGTAGTGCCAGTTGCAAGAGGTTCGCAATACCCGAAGGGTCAGCTCAACATCTGGTCGGAGAGTTGGCCATGGCATCGTGCGCATAGGCCGTGGAGCTGTAACGACCCCTGCTCCAGGATGTATCCGGTCGCCGTCTGTGCCAGCTGAACGGCCTCTGCCAGCACCCCCGACAGCACCGCGGCCGGAACCTCGGTGATCCGCTGGCAGGACGTGCACACGGCATGGTGGTGCGCCGCTTCGACGACGCCGTAGGTGACCGCCTGATCCGGCAGTGCAACGGCGTGAACCAGATCGAGCTCCTGCAGCATGGTCACCGTGCGATAGACGGTGGAAAGGTCCACCGGCTTCCCCCCGGCGCGTATCCGATCATGGATGTCGGACACCGTCAGGTGGCCAGCGGCCTCGGTGAGGGTCGACAACACAGCCACTCGTTCCTCCGTGCACCGCAGCCCGTGCGCCCTGAGCGCTGCCCGGACGGCATTCCTAGCGGCAGCATTCCCGGCTGCAGCATTCCCGGCGGCACTCGACGACGACTTCACCAGACTCCGGCTCGCAGACCCTTCAGCGGCACGATTGCGGGGGCAAGCGGATCCTACCGGCGTAGCGTGAGATCACGAACCCGGACGGCGGCCGCGGAACCTCACAGCCGGCGTGGGCGACGAACGGAGCCCGCCCGTGCATGAGCTGTCGGTGATGCAAAGTGTGGTCGATCAGGTGACGGAGCGGCTCGGTGACGCCCTGGTCGCCGAGGTTCACCTCACGGTCGGCAAGCTCTCCGGTGTGGTTGCCGACTCGCTGCGCTTCTGCTTCGAACTTGCCTGCGCCGGAACCTCGATGGAGGGCTCCGAGCTGGACATCGACGAACCTGACGGACGCGCGGAATGTCTGGCCTGCCAACAGGTATTCGATCTGGCTCAACCCATCCTGCTGTGTCCGTGCGGCAGCGCGGACGTCCGGGTCATCAGCGGCCAGGAGCTACTGATTCGATCCGTCAGGGTTCGCTGAACCCCATCGGCAGCGACCGAGGCAACCGAGCTCGACGCAGTCCGGCTGCGCAGCGTCACCGTCCTTGACATGATCGTTCCCACGGCGTAGGAAAAGTGATGCGTCGCACAATCCGACACGGCCGGATACGACGGCGTGAAGGGGTCTCCTAACGCAGACCCGGCCCAGTGAGGTTGATCGATGCCCACAGAAGCTGCGATACGCGCCGAAGAAACCCTGATCCACGTTCTGTGGATCAATGCCGGGCTCAGTTGCGACGGCGATTCGGTCGCCCTCACCGCCGCCACCCAACCGAGCATCGAAGAGATCGCCCTTGGCGCGCTCCCCGGTCTCCCGAATGTCGCTGTGCACTGGCCGCTGATCGATTTCGAGTGCGGACCAGCCGGCGGGGCGGACGACTTCCTGGAATGGTTCTGGAAGGCCGACCGCGGAGAACTGGAGCCGTTCGTCCTGGTCGTCGAGGGCTCGATCCCGAACGAGAAGTTGCACGATGAGGGCTACTGGTGCGGGTTCGGCAACGATCCGGCCACCGGACAACCGGTGACCACCAGCGAGTGGCTGGACCGTCTGGCGCCCAAGGCACTTGCCGTGCTTGCCGTCGGTACCTGCGCCACCTATGGCGGAATCCATGCGATGGCCGGGAATCCCACCGGCGCCATGGGCGTACCGGACTACCTCGGCTGGGAGTGGAAGTCGAAGGCAGGCATCCCGATCGTCTGCGTGCCCGGCTGCCCGATCCAGCCGGACAACCTCTCCGAGACCATCACCTACCTGCTCTACCAGGCCACCGGGCAGGCACCGATGATCCCGCTGGATGAGGAACTGCGGCCGACCTGGCTGTTCGGATACACGGTGCACGAAGGCTGTGACCGAGCGGGCTACTACGAGCAAGGCGACTTCGCCACCGAGTACGGCTCTCCCAAGTGCATCGTGAAACTGGGATGTTGGGGACCGGTGGTCAAGTGCAACGTGCCCAAGCGCGGCTGGATCAACGGGGTGGGCGGCTGCCCCAACGTGGGAGGTATCTGCATCGGGTGCACCATGCCGGGCTTCCCGGACAAGTTCATGCCGTTCATGGACGAACCACCGGGCGGGAAACTCTCGACGAATGTCGTCGGCATGTACGGATCGGCGATCCGCGCACTGCGCAAGGTCACCGTGAACACCCTGGACAAGGAACCGAAGTGGCGTCACACCGGCAACACGCTGACAACCGGCGCCAAGAGAACCTGGTGAGATCCGCTCATCCGCCTCGCTGTGCCCGAATCCCCCAGCCGGTTGGTGACCGCCGGCTGACGCCCATCCCGTCTTCCCGCAGAGAACCCGGAGAACCAGGACGATGACATCGACAAAGCCACAGCGCACCGCGTCCGATCCCGCCGATCTGGTGGACATGGCATGGGATCCGATCACCCGGATCGTCGGATCGTTGGGCATCTACACCAAGATCGACTTCAAACAACGGGTGGTGGCCGAGTGCTACAGCACCTCATCGATCTTCCGCGGATACTCGATCTTCATGAAGGGCAAGGATCCTCGCGACGCCCACTTCATCACCAGCCGGATCTGCGGCATCTGCGGCGACAATCACGCAACCTGTTCTTGTTACGCCCAGAACATGGCGTACGGGGTGAAGCCACCGCACCTCGGGGAGTGGATCGTCAATCTCGGCGAGGCCGCCGAATACATGTTCGACCACAACATCTTCCAGGAGAACCTGGTCGGGGTCGACTACTGCGAGAAGATGGTCTCCGAGACGAACCCAGGGGTGCTGGAGCAGGCCAATCGCACCGAAGCGCCGCACCGGGGTGATCACGGCTACCAGACCATCGGCGACATCATGCGGTCGCTGAATCCGTTCACCGGCGAGTTTTATCGAGAGGCCCTGCAGGTCAGCCGGTCGACCCGGGAGATGTTCTGTCTGATGGAGGGGCGCCACGTCCACCCGTCCACGCTGTACCCGGGCGGCGTCGGGACGGTTGCCACGGTCCAACTGATGACCGACTACCTCACCCGCTTGATGCGCTACGTCGAATTCATGAAGCGGGTCGTGCCGATGCACGACGACCTCTTCGATTTCTTCTACGACGCCCTACCGGGCTACGAGCAGGTCGGTCTGCGGCGCACCCTGCTGGGCTGCTGGGGCTCGTTCCAGGACCCCGATGTCTGCAACTTTGAGTACAAGGACATGACCAAGTGGGGCCGGGCCATGTTCGTCACTCCGGGGGTGGTGGTGGACGGCAAGCTCGTCACCACCGATCTGGTCGACATCAACCTGGGTATCCGGATCCTTCTCGGCAGCTCGTACTACAACGACTGGGACGGTCAGGAAATGTTCGTCACCCGCGATCCCCTCGGGAACCCCGTCGATCGCAGGCATCCGTGGAACCAGCACACCAACCCACAGCCCCAGAAACGGGACATGGACGACAAGTACTCCTGGGTGATGTCCCCCCGCTGGTTCGACGGGAAGGACTACCTGGCGCTGGACACCGGCGGTGGCCCGCTGGCCAGGCTCTGGTCGACCGCCCTGGCCGGGCTGGTGGACATCGGCTACGTGCAGTCCACCGGGCACAGCGTGAAGATCAACCTGCCGAAGACGGCCCTGAAAGGCCCAGTCGAGCTGGAGTGGAACATTCCGCAGTGGAGTAACACGCTCGAGCGGAACCGGGCCCGTACCTATTTCCAGGCCTACGCGGCGGCCGCTGCCCTGCATTTCGCCGAAAAAGCTCTGGAGGAGATCCGGGCCGGCCGGACCAAGACCTGGGAGTCGTTCGAGGTACCGGACGAGGCTGTCGGCTGCGGCTTCACCGAGGCCGTTCGCGGAGTGCTCAGCCACCACCTCGTGATCAAGGACGGGAAGATCGCCAACTACCATCCGTATCCGCCGACCCCGTGGAACGCCAGCCCGCGCGACTCGCTCGGGACCCCTGGCCCCTACGAGGACGCGGTGCAGGGCCAGCCGATCTTCGAGGAGAACGACCGGGATCACTTCAAGGGCATCGACATCATGCGGACCGTCAGGAGTTTCGACCCGTGCCTGCCCTGCGGCGTGCACATGTACCTGGGCGAGGGCAAGACGATCGAGACGGTCCATTCGCCGACGCAGTCCGCGGGCACCGGCTGAGCCGGCCCCGAGCACCGGCGCCGATCGATCCCGCTGCACCCAGCACGATGAAGGAGAGCCTGTGGCGGCACCGGACCTATCGTCGGCCGAGCCCAGAAGGTCGGACCCGCTGACCGTCGTCGACCCCGGCGCCGCACCGGACCAGACCGACCTGCGGTCCGTCGGTGACCGCATCGAGACGTTGCTGGAGGCCAGTTCCAGCAACGGCCCGGTCGCCAGGGAACGTACCGAAGAGCTGGTCCGGCTGCTCTCCGAACTGTACGGCCGCGGACTGGAGCGGATGATGGATCTGCTGTACGACAACGACGCGCTGACAGCCGAGGTTCTTGAGGCTTTCGCCAACGACGACCTGGTCGCCAGCCTGCTGCTGGTTCACGGGCTGCACCCGGAGGATGTGACAGCCAGGGTGGAGCGGGCGCTGGATACGGTCCGTCCGTATCTGCAGACGCACGGAGGCAATGTGGAACTGCTCGGGATCACCGAGCAGGGCGTGGTGCAGCTGAGGTTGCTGGGCAGCTGTGACGGCTGCTCGTCGTCGGCGGCCACCATGTCGCTGGCCGTTGAGGACGCGGTGTCGCAGGCCGCGCCGGAGATCACCGGCTTCGATGTGACAGCTCCGTCCGCAGCATCGGCAGCCCCCGCCGGACGTGGACTGATTCCGTTGGATGTAGTGACCCGTTCGAGTGCAGCCAGCCCACCGGAGGACGCGGGCAAAATCGCGGGACCGGAACCGGTTGCCTGGCACACCGTTCCAGACCTTCCCGAGCTGAACTCGGGCGACGTGATCGGCGTGGATATCGGCGGGACTCCGGTCATCCTGTGCCGCAACGGCGCCGATCTGCTGGTATTCCGTGACGTCTGCGCGGCCTGCAGCGCCAGCTTGCGTTCCGGGCATCTGGAGCGCAGGTTGGGCGCCTCCACCGGTGGCGCCGTCCTGGCCTGTCCGTCCTGCCGGGCGCATTTCGACGTTCGCCGGGCGGGTGCGTCGATCGATGTCGATGGTCTGCACCTGTCCCCACTACCGCTGTTGACCCGCGCGGGCCGGCTGGCAATCGCACTGCCCGACACGGTTTCCCCGTCGGGGTCGCGGTGACATCCGGGACGCCTCGCGGCAATCCCCTCGAGGTCATCGCCAGGATCAGCAAGGGACGCCGGCCGCCTGCCGGTCCCCGGTGCGAGATGTGCGGCGAAACGATCACCGAGGACCATCAGCACGTCGTGAACACCGAGCAGCGCAGTCTGCTGTGCGCCTGCCGTCCCTGCTATCTGCTGTTCACCGCCGATGGTGCGGCCCTGAAGTATCGCGCGGTCCCCGACCGATTCCTGACCTTCCCGGATTTCCGGCTGGGCCCCGGGCAGTGGGACGAACTGGAAATCCCCGTCAATCTGGTCTTCGTCTTCCAGAACGCAGCGATGGAAGGGATCTCGGCCTTCTATCCCGGGCCGGCCGGTGCGACCGAGTCCACACTGCCGTTGACCTCGTGGGAGCGGGTGGTGACCGAGAACCCGGCGTTGCGCACCCTGCGACCGGATGTGGAGGCACTCCTGCTGCGGGCGCCACTGCACGGCGGCCAAGGCTACGAGTGTTACCTGGTGCCGGTGGACAGTTGTTACGAACTGATCGGACGATTGCGTCAGGTCTGGCGCGGATTCGACGGCGGAACGCAGGCCCGCCAACAGATCGAGGATTACTTCACCGAGATCCGGCTTCGTAGCCGCGAGGCGCCGAGCGTTCGGCCTCCGGCGGCGGTTCCGGATTCCGCCGTTGAGGCCCCGGTGCCGCGATGATCGAGTTCACTGTCCGGGACATCGAGGTCGAGCGATACGCGGCCGTCCCGAGCCTGTCGCTCAAGGTGCGAATCGCAGAGACCAGCGAGGAGATCGTGCACTGCGTTGCCCTGCGATGCCAGGTACGCATCGACCCCCAGCGGCGCGGCTACAACGATGTCGAGGCCGCCGGCCTGCAGGACATGTTCGGCAGCCGGATCAGGTGGACGGACACCCTCCGCCCGTTCCTCTGGGGACACACGTCTGCGGTCGTGCCGGGGTTCACCGGGGAAACCGAGGTGACGCTGCCGTTTCCCCTGACCTACGACCTGGAAGTGGCGGCCGCGAAGTACCTGCACACCGTCAGGGAGGGTGCGATCCCGTTGTCCCTGATGTTCTCCGGAACGCTATTTCTGCGCGGTGACAACGGTTTTCGTGTCCAGCAGGTCCCGTGGGACACCGACCAGAACTATCAGATGCCCGCCAGCATCTGGCGGGAGGCGATGGATCAGTTCTTCCCGAGCTCTGGATGGATCCGCCTGGACACCGACACGCTGGACTCACTGATGCACGTCAGGTCGGAATGGGGCCTCACCAGCTGGGCGGAGACGTTCGCTGCGCTGCTGGCCAAGGCGGGGGTGCCGGCACCATGAGCATCGAACTCGCCCGGACCGTCGCCGACGCCGTGCTGTGGGAGGGCTATCTGCTGTACCCCTACCGCGCCAGTTCCTCGAAGAACCTGATCCGCTGGCAGTTCGGCGTCCTCGGACCGCCAGACGCGACCGACAGCGGCATCGCAGAGGATCCGTCGATGCACTGCGAGTGCCTGATGTCGGGCACGCCCGACACGTCGGTGCTGATCGAGCTGCGTTTCCTGCACCTGGTGCGCCGGCAACAACAGCAGGGCAGCAACGACAACGACCAGGACACCACCGATCAGCCGGGTCCCGCCGGCTCCCTGCTGTCCTTCGACGAAGCGGTACAGCGGGAACTGGTCTTCGGACCATTCCGGTTGTCGGAGCTGGAGTCGGCACGCTCGATGGACCTGTCCGTGGAAGCGGGAGAAGAAGCCAGCACCGCCGATGCCGCCGGCGGCCATACCGTTCGGACCCGGCGCCGGCTCACCGGGACCTTGAGCATCCATGCCGAGCCACTGCACTCGCCCGAATCCACTTCGGCCGAACCGGACACGTTCCGGCTCAGCTGCACGGTTCGCAACGACCACCCCGATCCGGTCGGCAGCCGGGACGAAGCGATAGCTGTGTCGTTCCTGGGAGCGCACCTGCTGTTGCAGACGAGTAACGGATCGTTCATCTCGCTGCTGGAGCCACCCGCGCACCTGGAGGCGGAGGCGAAACACTGCCGTCAGTCGCGGTGCTGGCCGGTGCTTGCCGGCTCCCCCGGGGACACCGACGTGGTGCTGGCCTCGCCGATCATTCTCTACGACTATCCGGCGGTGGCGCCGGAGAGCGCCGGAGCCCTGTTCGACTCCACCGAGATCGACGAGATCCTCACCCTACGGGTGATGACGCTGACCGATGAGGAGAAGGCCGCCGCCCGGGCCACCGACCCGGCGGCGGCGGCCATCATCGACAGGTGCGAGGCCATGCCGGAGGAGACGCTGGCCAGGATGCACGGGATCCTGCGCGATCCGCATCGGGTCGAACCCGCGGCTGACCAGCAGAGCCGCTGGGATGACGAAACCACCGAGATGCCATGGGACGACGGCGCGATCCCCACCTTCGCCACGCCCGACGCACCCTGGTGGGACCCGGGTGTTGACGCCGCAGTCTCGCCGTCCACCGACACCGTGGTGATCGATGGCGTGACGGTGGGCAACGGCAGCCTGGTGCGACTGCGGCCCCGACGCCGGGCGGACGCGCAGGACCTTTTCTACGACGGTCAGCAGGCCAAAGTCACCTCGGTGTACTCCGACGTGGACGGCAACACCCATGTCGCCGTTGTGCTGGCCGACGACCCCGCGGCCGAGTTGCACGAGTGGTACGGCCGATATCTGTACTTCGGGCCAGAGGAGATCGAACCGGTATCGGCTCCTGCGGCCTTCGGGGCGGGGACAACCACCCGCCGGCAACTGAAGATCAAGGAGATCTGACATGAAGACCATCGGTGTGTTCACCACCATCGCCGCCATTGCAGCGGCGATCGGTGGAGTCGTCGTCGCGCTCTCGTCCCACAAGGACATCGCCCGGTACCTGAAGATCAGGAGCATGTGACCAGGCTCGGCCCCGTCGCGCTGGAACGCACCGAGCCTCCCCTGGCTGCGGACCCCGTGGACCGGGTGTTGGTGGCAGGGGTCGGAAATGTGTTCCTCGGCGACGACGGGTTCGGTTCCGAAGTGGCGCGACGGTTGGCCGGATCGCCGCTGCCGCCGGGCGTCGTCGTGACCGACTACGGGATCCGCGGTATGCACCTTGCCTATGACCTGCTTGAGGAATGGGACCGTCTGGTGTTGATCGATCTGCTGCCCAGCAGGGGCCGGCCGGGGACGGTGCATGTGGTCGAGGTCGATCTCGCGTCCATCGCCGGCCAGCCGCCCGATCCGCACGGGATGGCGCCGCACGCCGTGCTGTCCGCTGTCGGTTCGATGGGCGGCCGACTGCCGCCGACCGTGCTCGTCGGTTGCGAGGGCGACGATGTCGGTGATCGGCTCGGTCTCTCGCCCGTGGTTGCCGCGGCCGTCGAGCCCGCGGTCGCCGCAGTGATGAAGCTGACCGGTGTCCGGTCGGCGGGAGGACGGTAACCATGTGTCTGGGGATTCCGGGCCGAGTGGTCGAGATGGTCGATGGCTACGCCGACCAGGTCGCCCTGGTGGACGTGATGGGCAAGGTCCGGCAGATCAACGTCGGCATGCTCGAGACCGGGGTGCAGCCGGGGAGCTGGGTGCTGATCCATATGGGTTTCGCGGTCGAGGTCGTCGACCAGGCAGCGGCTGAGCAAGCGCTGTCCGGCCTGGAGATGATGGGCCGTCCGCGCGATGATCTGCCACCGCCATGAGCGTTGCCCTGAAACAGTTCCCGGCCCCGGGGCTGACCGGCCCGGACCGGGTGCGACGGCGGTGCACGATCACCGGGCTGGTACAGGGCGTCGGTTTCCGGCCTTTCGTCTACGCCACCGCGACCGAACTGCACCTCACCGGCTCGGTCGTCAACACCAGCTCAGGAGTGCTGGTCGAGGTCGAGGGCGATGTGCACCGGGTGGAGCAGTTCCTGGCCAGGATGACCGGCAACCCGCCGCCGCTGGCCATCGTGGAGGGCATCGAGATCGACGTCCGGCCCGTCCGCGGAGGCACCGGATTCCACATCGGGGACACGGCCGCCGGATCATCCGGACGGACACTGGCCTCGCCGGACGTCGCCACCTGCGAGGACTGCCTGGTGGACATGACCGATCCCGGCAACCGTCGCTACCGGCACCCGTTCGTGAGCTGCACGAACTGCGGACCACGCTTCACCATCATCACGTCCCTGCCCTACGACCGGGTCACCACCACGATGGCCGGTTTCGACATGTGCCCGGCCTGCAGGGCCGAATACTCCGATCCCGGGGACCGGCGTTTTCACGCCCAGCCGATCGCATGCCCGGACTGCGGCCCGCGGCTCGAGTTGCGGACGCCGGACGGCTCGACGGTGCGCGGCGATGACGCGGCGATGGCCCGAGCCCGCACACTCCTCGGTGACGGCAGCATCCTGGCGGTCAAGGGACTCGGCGGCTACCACCTGGTCTGTGACGCCGGCAACGAGGCGTCGGTGGCCGAGCTGCGGCGACGGAAACGCCGCGGGGACAAGCCTTTCGCGGTGATGGCCGCCGACATCGACACTGCGCGCCGGCTGGTCAGTATCGACGCCGCCGAGGCGGCGCTGCTGACCGATCCCGCTCGCCCGATCGTGCTGCTGGGCAGACGCCGAGAGGGCTCCGCCGGGGCGGGGGGAGATTTCGGGACCGCGGCTGATCCGGTCGTCGCACAATCGGTGGCGCCCGGCAACCCGGACCTGGGCGTCATGCTCCCGTACACCCCACTGCACAGCCTGCTGTTCGGACTACCGGGCGATCCCGGTTCCCCACCCATATTGGTGATGACGTCCGGCAACCTTTCCGGCGAACCGATCGTCACCGACGACGGCGTCGCTCTGACTCTGCTGGCTCCCCTGGTCGATGGGTGGCTCCGGCATGACCGGCCGATCCAGGTGCCCTGCGACGACTCGGTGTCCCGGGTGGTCGACGGCGAGCCGCTGCCCATCCGCCGATCTCGCGGCTACGCCCCGCTCCCGCTCGCGCTGCCCGAGTCCGTCGCGCCCACCCTCGCCGTCGGCGCGGACCTGAAGAACGCCTGCTGCGTGGCCGACGGCCGGTACGCCTGGATGAGCCAGCACATCGGCGACATGGACGATCTGCGGTCGTTGCAGACGCTCACGGACACCGCCGCGCACATGGAGATGCTCACCGGGATCCAGCCCCAAGAGGTGATCTCCGATCGTCACCCCGGGTACCGGACCACCGATTGGGCAGCAGGCAGCCACCGCCCTGTCGCCCAGGTCCAGCACCATCACGCACACATCTGCTCGGTGATGGCGGAGCACGGCCTCGACGGCCGGTGTCCGGTCATCGGGATCGCCTTCGACGGCACCGGTTTCGGCTCCGACGGAGCCGTCTGGGGTGGCGAACTGATGATCTGTCGCTACCAGGATTTCCAGCGGCTCGGTCACCTCGCCTACGTGCCACTACCGGGCGGGGACGCCGCCGTCGAACGTCCCTACCGGATGGCCCTGTCGCACCTGCGGGCGTCAGGGGTTCCGTGGGATGTGAACCTTGCCTGCGTCGCGTCCTGCCCGCCCACCGAACTCGCGGTGCTGGAACGGCAGCTGTCCAGCGGATTCGGCTGCGTGCCGACCTCGAGCATGGGTCGGCTGTTCGATGCGGTCAGTGCCATTGCCGGTATCCGTCAGGTCGCCGACTACGAAGCGCAGGCGGCGATCGAGCTGGAGGGTGCGGCCCGCGCGCTCGGCGCGTCGGAGCAACCGCTCGACAGCGATGGTGACGGGTATCGGTTCCGGCTCGCGGAAGCCGGCGGCGAGCTGCTGGTCGACTCCTCGCCGGTGATCAGGGCGGTCGCTGCCGATGCCCTGTCCGGCGCCAACAGCGCCCACATGAGCCGGCGATTCCACCAGGCCGTGGTGGACCTGATCGTCGATCTGGCGGTGCACGCCCAGCGGGCGACCGGGCTCAGCACCGTTGCGCTGTCCGGAGGCGTGTTCCAGAACTCCGTTGTGCTGCGGGGAGCCTGCTCCGCGCTGCGCCGAGCGGAGTTCACCGCCCTACGGCATCGACGGGTTCCCCCCAATGACGGCGGGCTGGCGCTCGGCCAGGTGATGGCCGCCGCGAAGCGTGTGGATGAAAGGAGTTCGACATGTGTCTAGCCGTACCCGGCCGAATCCTGCGGCTGTTCGAGGCCGACGACACCCAGATGTCCGAGGTGGACTTCGGCGGAGTGGTGAAAGAGGTGTGCCTGCAATACATACCTGAGGCTGCTGTCGGCGACTATGTGATCGTCCACGTCGGGTTTGCGCTGCAGAAACTCGACGAGGAATCGGCGCTGGCCACCCTGGCCAGTTTCGAGCGACTCGGAATCATGGAGGAGGAGTTCGGGGACGGATTCGCGCTCGCCGCCAAACAGGCCGGAATCACGAACGGAGCGGCGCGATGAAGTACCTGGAAGAGTTCTCGAACCCCGAGCTGGCCCGCAAGCTGCTCGACCGCATCCATGAAGCCGCCACCCGGCGGTGGGCCATCATGGAGGTCTGCGGGGGCCAGACCCACTCGATCATCCGGCACGGCATCGACCAATTGTTGCCGGACGAGATCGAGATGATCCACGGTCCCGGCTGTCCGGTGTGCGTGACGCCGCTGGAGATCATCGACCGTGCCCTGGCGATCGCCGCGCAACCCGGGGTGATCTTCTGCTCCTTCGGCGACATGCTCAGGGTGCCAGGCTCGTCCAACGATCTGTTCAGAATCAAGAGTGCCGGCGGCGACGTCCGGGTGGTCTACTCACCGTTGGACGCGCTGAAGATCGCCAAGGAGAACCCCGACCGCGAAGTGGTGTTCTTCGGGATCGGGTTCGAGACCACCGCTCCGGCCAACGCCATGACCGTCTACCAGGCGAAACGTCTTGGCATCAAGAACTTCTCGCTGCTGGTGTCGCACGTGCTGGTACCGCCGGCGATCTCGGCGATCATGGATTCCCCGACCTGCCGGGTGCAGGCCTTCCTGGCCGCCGGGCACGTGTGCAGCGTGATGGGAACGTCCGAGTACCCGGCTCTCGCCGAGAAGTACAGAGTGCCGATCGTCGTCACCGGCTTCGAACCGCTGGACATCCTTGAAGGCATCCGGAAAACGGTGCTGCAGCTTGAATCCGGCCGGTTCGAGGTGGAGAACGCCTACGCCAGAGCGGTTACCACTGACGGGAATACGGCCGCCCAGGCGATGCTCTTCGACGTCTTCGAGAGAACCGACAGGATATGGCGCGGCATCGGCATGATCCCCGGCAGCGGTTGGAAGCTGTCCAGCCGGTATGCCGACTTCGACGCGGAGAACCGTTTCGACGTCAGAGGTATCCACACCGACGAGTCGACCCTGTGCCGTTCAGGTGAGGTGCTGCAGGGCCTGATCAAGCCGCACGAGTGCGCGGCATTCGGCAAGGAATGCACACCGCGCAACCCGCTCGGTGCCACCATGGTCTCGTCGGAGGGCGCCTGCGCCGCGTACTACCTGTATCGCCGGCTGGAACTCACTCCGGCGGTCAGTCATGTCTGAGGTCCGCGCCGTGTCGGATGAGACGGCGTTGGACCTGGCTCCCGAGACCGTCTTGGACTTCGACAGCTGGACCTGCCCGGCGCCGCTGCGGGACTCGCCCACCATCGTGATGGGCCACGGCGGTGGCGGAGCCATGTCCGGGGAGCTGATCGAGCATCTGTTCCTGCCGGCTTTCGGCGACGCGGGTGCCGCCGAACTCGGCGATTCCGCCGTCCTCCCGAGGGTCGCGGGCAGGCTGGCCTTCTCCACCGATTCCTATGTGGTGAAACCGATGTTCTTCCCCGGAGGCAACATCGGTGACCTCGCGGTGAACGGCACGGTCAACGACCTGGCGATGTCCGGTGCCCGGCCGCTGTACCTGTCGACTGCCTTCATCCTGGAGGAGGGCACGCCGCTCACCGAGATCAACCGGGTCGCGACCGCGATCGGTCACGCTGCCGCCGCCGCGGGGGTGCAGCTGGTGACCGGTGACACGAAGGTGGTGGATTCCGGCCACGGTGACGGCGTCTTCGTCAACACCGCGGGAATCGGGGTGATCGAGGACGGCGTCGACATTCGGCCGGCGCGGGCAACCGTGGGTGACGTGGTGATCATCAGCGGACCCATCGGGGTGCACGGCGTGGCGATCATGAGCTGCCGCGAGGGCCTGGAATTCGGGGTCACCATCGAAACCGACAGCGCACCGCTGAACGGGTTGGTGCAGGACATGATCGCCACCGGCGCCGACATCCATGTCCTGCGGGATCCCACCCGAGGCGGGGTGGCTGCCTCACTGAACGAGATCGCCAAGGCCGCTGACGTCGGCATCGACCTGGTGGAAAGCACCTTGCCAATCCCCGGGGTGGTCGGGAACGCCTGCAGCCTGCTCGGGCTGGACGCGCTGCAGGTCGCCAACGAGGGGAAACTGATCGCCATCGTGGCGGAGTCCGACGCCGAGCGGGTGCTGGCTGCCATGCAGGCGCATGAGTTCGGTAAGGAGTCGGCGGTCATCGGCCGATGTGGGTCTGAGCATCCAGGCATGGTGGTGGCCAGGACAGCACTGGGCGGGAACAGGGTGGTGCAGCTGCCGATCGGTGAGCAGCTGCCCAGGATCTGCTGATGCCGGTCCCGTCTCATCCGGCCGCCGGTGAGGCCATGTTCGCCCGATATGCCTACCCTCCGAATGCGTTGGGCTACTGCGGATCGGGCGACGGCCACGAGCTGCTGGAGTTCGCAGATGGCCAACCGGATGCGGCTGTGCGGGCCAGCCCCGTCGTCGAGGCGGCACAGGATCTCGACATGGAACAGCGGGCCAGGGCATTCGACGGCGCCTGGCCATACCTCGAGCACCTGGCCGCAAGCTCAGGGGCCGGGTCCGTCATGGACCAGCGGGTGGTGGAGGCCTACTGGGTCGGAAACGAGCTGCTCGACGTGGGCCACATCGGATCCTTCGCCGCAGTCGTCAGAACCGCGTTCGCCGGCCAGAGCGGAACCGACCTCGAAGCGCTGGACGCATCGCCGCCGCCTGTTGCGCACCACAGCTTTCACGTCTTCGCCGTCTATCCCTGGGTCGGCATCCTGCGCCGGACAGGCGCGGCGCACGCCCTGCGGGTCCTTGATCGCTGTCGGATCCGCTGGGGACAGGTGATCGACATCGACGGAGCTGACGTTCGTGTGCGCTACCAGCCCCTGTGCTGGGACGGCTCGCAGCTCGGACTCGGTGCGCCGGCGACCGAGAGCGCCAGACTGTCCGCTGACGGCCGTTCGCTGACGGCAGCCGCGCAGCCTGGCGAATGGGTGGCTCTGCACTGGGACTGGGTGTGTGACCGGTTGACTCCGATCCAGCTCTCGGCGCTCCGCAGATACACCGCCCGGCAGCTGGCCATCACCAACCGCTCTCGAGCCGATCCTCACCCGAGCGGCGGGAGCACGCTCTCCTGCGCGGGAACCTGATCCTGACGCACGATGCCGACAGGGCAGGTCATCCCGTTGGGGCCGTGCATGCAGTAGCCGCCGGGGTTCTTGTCCAGGTACTGCTGGTGGTAGTCCTCTGCGTAGTAGAACGGGCCGCCCGCCTTGATCTCGGTGGTCGGTTCACCGAATCCATTGGCCCGCAGAACCTCCGCGAACGCATCGCGGGTACCCTCGGCGGCGGCTTGTTGTTCGGGAGTGGTCCAGTAGATCGCCGACCTGTATTGGCTACCGACATCGTTGCCCTGCCGGTTGCCCTGGGTCGGGTCGTGGTTCTCCCAGAACGCCTTGAGCAACTGTTCGGGCGTGGTGCGATTCGGGTCGTAGGCGACGAGCACCGACTCGGCATGACCGGTCTTGCCGCTGCACACCTCTTCGTAGCTGGGATTGGGGGTGAACCCACCCTGATATCCGACGGCGGTCGACACCACTCCTGGCAACTTCCACATGATCCGCTCGGCTCCCCAGAAACACCCGAACGCGACGTACAGCACTTCGACGGAACCGTCCCCGGCGCCCCACGGCGGCCTCAAAGGTGTGTGCAGCACGGTATGGGTGTCGGCAACAGCAATCGGCGTGTCGCGACCGGGGAGCGCGTCGGCGGAGCCGACCATGCCGGTCTTGCGGCTGAACAGGCTCATCTTCACCACTGTACGAGCGCTGAGAGCAGGGATGGTTATTCCCTGCCCACAGGGCTGCCGGCACCCCGAGGTCGACCGGGAAATCACCGGAGATGAACAGTCGGCGAACTGACCGGTCCCGATAATGACGTTTCGACCGATGACCATGACACTTCTGTCGTGACCACCGAGTTCATCATCTTGTCGCTGGTTGTCGCCACCGCACTCGGTTTCGACTTCACCAACGGATTCCACGACACCGGCAACGCCATGGCGACGTCCATCGCCACCGGCGCACTCCGGCCGAAGGTGGCAGTCGCTGGCGGTCGGCCCGCTGCTCGGTGCCGGACTGCCGGCTCTGTTCGGGATCGCCTACATCGTGGCTTCCGGATTCGGCAAGACCGTCAGCTTCGACCGCATCTACCCGACGATCGTCGACAAGTGATCCAGCTCTCCGTCCGAGACGGCGCAGCTCACCCTCCTGGAGGCCGCTGATGGTGACCCGGTTCCTGACCAGCGTGGTCGACTGGCTGCGCGAGGGATACCCGGCTGGGATCCCGTCGCGGGACACCATCCCGGTGCTCGCACTGTTGCGCCGCCGGTTGACCGACGCCGAGGTGGCGGAGATCGCCGGGGAGTTGAGTTCACAGGGGCTGCTGGAGCCTGATCTGGCCGACATCGGCGCCCACATCACCAAGGTGACGGACGCACTGCCCCACGAGGACGACCTGCGGCGGGTTGCCGATCACCTGGCCTTCCGCCGCTTCCCCAACCCGGACGCCGACGACAGCTTCGATTAGATCCGGTCGTTTTCGCTCGGGATTCCTGGGTGGACGGTGCGCCCGAGGTCGCGCGGGGGACCGGCATGATGGTCTCCAAGCGACTTCTCGTGCTGAGCGGAACAGGTGTTGTCGGCCGGACCGTGGTGACAGAGGCAGTGACGCGCGGCTGGTCGGTGACGACCTTCAACCGTGGCCGGGCTCGTTGGTCGCAAACGGCGGTGGAGCGGATCATCGGTGATCGGCTGGTTCCCGACAACGTCGATCAGCTTCGGGACGGGCGCTGGGACGCCGTCGTCGACACCTGGTCCGAAGCGCCGGGCGCTGGCAGTTCCTTGAACCAGCGGTTGCCACCACCGGCGACGCCGAACTCGTCTGGCATGCCGCCGGAGCCAGCATGTCATGGGCCCGCACGACAGCCGATGGATCTACGAGTCATCCACAAAGTTCCGATGAAACGGTTGCCCGCCGCTCTTCAGGAGTGTATAGTCGAACGTATGATCGATACTGTGAGAGCAGCCGGCGGCACAGCGGCTGCGGCGCTGTCCGATGGCATCGATTGGGACGCCTGGGCCGATTCTCTGGAGGACTGGCCCACCCGCATCGCTGATTCGGCGGTGGAGCTTCTCAGCGTTGCCGCCCCGGCGATCACCTCCCGGGCGCACATCGATCGGATCGCGGCGTTAGAACGGTTGCGGGCGGTGGTCGCCGGGTTGCAGGCCGCGGAGGAAGTAGCGTTCGCCGACCGGCAACGCCGCGAGCAGCGACGCGCCGGGGTGAAGACCAAAGACCTGGACCGAGGGGTGGCCGAGCAGATCGGCTACGCCCGGCGAATCTCGCCGGTCGCCGCAGCCCATCACCTGGGCATGGGCCTGGCGCTCAGGGACCGGTTGCCGCAGGCGTGGGCGTTGCTGCGCAATGGGCAGGTGTCGGAGGCGCAATGCAAGATCCTGGTCACCAAGACCTCGCATCTGTCCGTGACGGACGCCCAGATCGTGGACGCCGCAATCTCCCCGCGGATGGACGGCTGGAACAAGAAGGCCACCGAACAGGCCGTCGACCGGGTCACGTACGAGATCGACCCGAAGGGCTTCGTCGACCGCCGCGGCAAGGCCGAACACGATCGCAGAGTCTGGGTGCGGCCGGCGCCGGACTGCATGTCCATGGTGTCCGCGCTGCTCCCGGCTGCCCAGGGTGTGGCGGTGTACGCGGCGTTGCGCAGGGCGGCGGAAACCGGACCCGGCGCCGGTGATGGACGCGGCCTCGGGCAACTGATGGCCGACACCCTGGTCGAACGGGTCACCGGACAGAGCGCGGCCCACCTGGTCCCGGTGCAGATCAACCTGACCATCAGCAGCGACTCGCTGATGGGCGGAGGCAACGAACCCGCCTGGCTGCAGGACTACGGGCCGATTCCGGCCGAACAAGCCCGGGCCATCGCCGCCGGCGACCCTCCCGAGGACGGTGAAGGTATCAGCAGTCGCGGTGACCTCGAAAAGGCGAGAGCCTGGATTCTGCGGGTGCTCACCGAACCGATCACGGGCGTCGCCAGCAACATCGACACCCGGCGCCGGATCTTCGACGGCAACGCCCGCAAGTTCATCACCCTGCGGGACCGCGCCTGCCGGCAACCGTTCTGTACCGCCCCGATCCGGCACGCCGACCATGTCGTTCCGTTCCGCGACGGTGGTGAAACCAGCATCGACAACGGCCAAGGACTGTGTGAGCGCGGCAACTACGTCAAGGACATGCCCGGCTGGAAAACCTGCAAGGGCAACAAGCCCGGCGAAATCATCACCACTACCCCCACCGGACATCGCTACCGCACCCTGCCGCCACACCAAACCGGTCTCCCCAGACGCACCATCCGCGACTGACCTACCGAATCACTACGAACTACTCGGAGACGGCTGGATCCGAAACCAGGTGTCGGAATCGCTTCAGCGGGTACAAGATGTCCACCGGCATCGCCCGCACCCCGGCCTGCATCTGATGACGGCCACCTGCACAGCACGAGGAACCCCCGATGGCACTTCTGAGCCCCACCCAACAGCGCGTCGTTCCCAGCCCCTCGGCCGGCGTATGGCCAAGTCTCTTCCAGGTTCCGCCGGCAACCCTGCACGCCCGCATTGCCCGCGCCGTCATCCGAGCGGCCATGCGGAACCGGCCCATCTCTCTTGTCTTCCCGGACGGCATGCGATGGGGCACCGGCGGACCCGAGCTGCAGATCGTCCGACCCAATGCCTTTTTCGCCCGGCTCGGACGGGACGGCCTGATCGGCCTCGGCGAAGCCTGGATGACCGGGGACATCACCGCCGGTAACTGGCACCCGGGCCGGCGGGCTGTGGCGGCGGCCAACCAGGCCACCGACATCCTGGTCGCCGCGCTCCACGCACTGGCGGTACGGATGGACTCGCTGGTCCCGGCGTCCCTGCAGAAGCTGCGCAGAATCTGGCAGCGGCACACACCCGCCGAAGAGGAGAACACCGTCTCGGGCGCGCGGGAGAACATTCATCGCCACTACGACCTTTCCAACGAACTCTTCGAGCTGTTCCTCGACCCGACGCTCACCTACAGCAGCGCCTGGTACGAAGCCGGGGACACCTTGCAGGAGGCTCAGCTCCGCAAGATCGACGGCATGCTGGATTTCGCCAGGGTCGGGCCAGGCTCGCGGGTGCTGGAGATCGGCTCCGGTTGGGGAGCCCTGGCCATCCGCGCCGTCGCCGAGCGTGGCGCCACCGTGACCACTCTGACCCTCTCCACCGCGCAGAAGACCCTGGCCGAACAGAAGATCGCCGCGGCCGGCCTGTCCGACCGGATCGAGGTACGCCTGGAGGACTACCGCGCGCACGCCGCGGAGCACCCGGCCGGCTACGACGCCGTGGTCAGCGTGGAGATGATCGAGGCGGTCGGCGAGAAGTACTGGCCGGACTACTTCGGGGCAGTCGACCGGGTACTGGCACCGGGTGGACGGTTGGGACTGCAGGCCATCACCATCGCTCACGATCGGCTGCTGGCCACCCGGCGCAGCTACACCTGGATCCACAAGTACGTCTTCCCCGGCGGCATTCTCCCGTCCCTGACGGCGATCGAGAAGGTGCTCGCCGCACGCACCGGTCTGCGCATCGCCGAAACCCGCCGGCTCGGCCCCTCGTACGCCAAGACGCTCGCCCACTGGCGGCACACCTTCAACGACAACCTGGAGAAGGTGTACGGGCTCGGCTTCGACGAGACCTTCGCCCGGATGTGGAACTTCTACCTCGCCTACACCGAGGCCGGGTTCGCCGCCGAGTACATCGACGATTGGCAGTTGGCCCTGGCCAGGCCCTGACGGCGACCGGCCGAGCCGGACCAGATATATCCATGGCGCTCCATCGACGCCTGCTGTCACAGTTCTGGTCATGCCCCGAACACCGGAGAACCATTACCTCGCGGAGCTGACCGTATCGGCCGACCGGTCCGGCGAACCGTCATGGGCGCTGCACGGCATCGAGCAGATTGAGTCGGAGGCATCGCTGAACTTGCTGGGGAACACCGATCTCGTCGAATCCGCAGCCAGGCTGCTCGCCGAACTCGGCGACCAGAAGAACAAGCGAAAGCACTATCTGCTGGCAGTGGCCGGACAACCCTCACGGGCGGCCGGTATCGGGCCAGGCGGGCTGTCGACGATCCCGGTCGCAGAACCCGAAGCGACTGGCAATCCCGCCGACGTGCTAGCGGGAGTTTCCGGCCTTCGGATTTGATCGGCGTGTTTCCCCTTGTGGGGCAGGGCTTTCGTCGTCTGGTGTGGTATTACCTAGATATGTCTTCGATCATTGGCAAGAAGCAGGGGAACCAGAC
>JAABUR0100000186.1_pt1 | contig 145278 bp, 158 predicted proteins | sample 5560091 | NCBI WGS metagenome assembly JAABUR01 (sample SAMN10711879, study PRJNA513375) | rock metagenome | isolation source: Antarctica rocks | place: Antarctica: Victoria Land, University Valley sud | reverse complement strand
GCGGATAGATAAACGACGGTCCTAGGGACCCTAATAATAGCTACTACAGCGGTAGTAGTACTAGTAATAGGGGTAGTAGTAGCGGTATTAGAGGAGGACGTAAGGGAACGCGTGGTAGTTTCCTAGTAATTCGATAATAACTGGTAACGTAGGAATAAGTATTTTAAGTATACTGTAATAGAGGTAATACACGGGGAAGAGATAGGAAGAAGGATACCTATCCTTTTATAGCAGCGGGCGGATAGTTAGTAGTCGCGTTTAAAATAATTACGGCGATATAAGATATACTATATAAGGATATTAACGCGTTATAATAGGTAATAATAAAGGCCGGCCTTAATTAAATCAAGGTTATATTAAGAGGGATCTAGTAGGATAATAAGTACTTTAAGGAAGAGTAGAAATATAACGCGTAAGGCCTATATAACCTCTCTAGTATATTAAATATATTAAGTATATCTTACGTGCCTAACGCGTATATATAATTAGGATCCCCCTCTTATACTAGGCTATAAAGCTAGGTAGTATTAATGCTAATAACGCGAACTATAAGTAGCTAGAACCCCTACTTATAAAGCTAGGTAGATACACGCCGTATAACGCAGCTTCTTATTACGCTAATAGATAGTATAAAGAGAGACTCTATAAAGGATATAACGAGCGAGAGGATTATTATAGCTTTTTAATCGCTTAAATACCTAGATACTTTAAAGATTATTACTTTAAGGAGGTTAAAAAGCGGGGATATATAGCTAGAGATAGCCCGTATAAAGGATAGGGAACGCCTTAAGAAGAACCTAAGGTAGGTTAAAAAGACGTAGTACTTAGTTATAATAATAAGGAAGTTATTCGGGGTAATAGTACACGGTATAAAAGCCTCGGTCTTTAATACTAAGGACTAGGGCGCCGTAAAGGAGAGGATTAAGCGGGATAACGAGGTCTTATATAATAACCTTAAGGTAGTTTTAACCCGCTAGCTAATTAGGTCTTATTAGCTAATAAAACTATATTCGTCTCTTATAATCTTCGTAGCTATACCTAAGTCGGTAGATACCTTGATAAGGTAGGGGCTAGTAGAAGCCAAGGAGCTAAAGATAGTTAAGAGGTACGAGCCGAAGGCTCGTATACTCTAATACTTTAACTGCTAGGGGTATAACTATATAGCGCGTAGATACTCTAACAGGACGTCCTATATAGATTATAGGAAGGAGTACGATATAAGGAGCTATAATAATAAGGAACACGGCACGTAGAGGCACTATATAGCGTGTAAGAAGCCTAGATACTCCGCCTAAGAGAAGGGATATTAGATATAGATAAAGGAGAAGTATCGGGCTTTATAAAAGATTATTATAAAAGCACTATTATACGGTATATAACGAGAAATAATAAAGTAGGTAATAGTAGACGCCGAAGGCTTTATTATAATCGGGCCTAGGAAGAGGAAGGCGGTAACCGGCTTATTATTAAGTAGTAGGACCCTGAGCGGAAGTTAGGGACCTAGGGTTACCCTTAAGTCAAGGGTAGGGAGGCCGCTAATATTCGCTTCGCCGAGGTTCGCCGCGACTAAGCTAGGGTAGACTACTCTAGAGATTATAGCCTGCTCGATTATAGTAAGGGATATTAATATACTTATAAATGGTTTAAATAGCGAGAACCCGCTTAGGAGTCTTAGTAAGCTAAGTATATCTAGTATATTAAACGTATCGAGTATATCTAGGATATTAAGTACACCTAGTAAATTAAATATATCTAGTATATCGAACGTATCCTTAGGTATATCGAGCCTACTAGACGTGCCGAATATATCTAGTATATTAAACGCGCTAAGATACTAAAACGGTAGTATAATAGAAATAGAAGTAGACTTAAATATATAACTTTAAGCGGATATCTAAGATATTAAGTCTAAAGATCTTATAATATATAATATCTGAAATAAACTTGGTATAATAACCGCCCTATTAGCGGATAAGCGGGTATAGGATATTAATATCCTAGTAATCTAGGAACCATATTATAATAATAGGAATAAGTCCTCTTATAACCTAAGCTCTAGTACCTTCTACCTAGGGTATAAGGCTAGGAGGGATACACGTATATACTTCTATATTAATAAGAGACTCGATATAGAAATATAGGAGGTTAGCTATATATTACGTGATATAATAGTCTTAACTCTATAAATAGGTAGAGGGGCTATTTAGGTTTATAGCGCTTATAACTTAAGCCTATTATTAGTTATAAACGATAATCCTTTATATATCCCTAATATAAAGGAGCTTAGTAATACTAGGGAGCTTATCCTCCTTAGGGATTTTAACCTCTACTACCTAAGTTAGAATAACCCTAGGAGGTTCTTATACTACTTAGAGGTAGATAAACTAGCCGAGCTTATATTAGGACGGGGAATAGAGCTTCTCCTACTAGAGGGATTAGTTATATAGCGGGCGCGCGGTTAGGAGAGCGCTATTAACCTAATATTCGTGATACCGCTCCTATTAAACGCGATTATAGAATATAGGGTTACCCCGGAATTATAATATAGGTCTAACTATCTACTAATCCTTATAATATTAGATATATAGGCGCTAGACTAGCTAGAAGTAAAACGGTAGTTATAGAAGACGGCTAACCCTAAGGAAATAGAAAAGGGTACCTAAGCCCTAGATATAGCTCTCTATATAAGACCCCTACGAATAGTAGCGGAGGTTAATAACTACCTAGAATAAATACTCCAGGGGTTTAAAGAGATTATCGAACAGGCTATCTTATAGGTGAAACCAGGCGGGCGGGCTAAATTATTCTAGAACCTAGAATACGCGCGGACTACCCGCCGGGTACTAGCCGTTATAAGAAGCTTTCGGAAGGACCGCAGCGCGCTAATAGAAGAGGCCTAGTAATAAATAAGGAAGGAGAGGGACAAGGCTATTACTAGAGCAAAGACCCTGTACTTCTAAGAGGGAGTATATAAGGCGGCGGAGTTACTAAAGGGTATATAGAGTCTAGTTAAATAGGTATAAAACGATAGTATACGGCTACGGCCGCTACCTAGGTTCCCCCTATTAAGTATAAGGGATAGTAGATAGGCTAGAATATTTAATAAGAAGGTATCTACGCTCTGTAAGACCTTCTTCCTTCTACCCCCTTAAGCGGATCTAGAAGATATTATAAAGGTAGTCTACCTAGATCTAATCTATAATAACGACGAGATTATAGAGTATAAGGTATATAAGGCTATCTATTACCCGGCCTAGGATAAGGCGCTAGGCCTAGATAGTATACTAAACAGGTTCATTTATATAATCTCCGGGGGACTCCTAGGTAAGATTACCTACCTATTTAATACGTGTTTCTAGTTAGGATACCACCTAAAAGAGTTTAAAAGGGCTAATACGATAATCCTTTAGAAGTTAAAGAAGGAGAATTACGCGGAACTAAAGTCGTATTAACTAATAGCGCTATTAAATACGCTTAGAAAGGCCCTTAAGATAGTAGTTACGGGGAGACTAAGCTACTATATTAAAGACTATAGCCTTTTACCCCTAGAGTAAATAAGGGCTAGAAGAAAACGGTCTTACGAGATAGCGCTCGAGACTATTATCGACGCTATTTATATAGTCTAGGACTACGGGAAGAATAATATAGCTAGCCTACTATTATTAGATATCACGGGAGCCTTTAATAACGTCTTATATTAGAGGCTCCTTTATAACCTTAGGAAGAAGGGAGTACCTGCGCGAATTATTAACTAGACGGGGAGCTTCTTTATAAATAGGTTTATATCCTTAACGTTAGGTACTAGGACGAGCGTAGTAGAGTAGGTAGAGATAGGTATACCGCAGGGATTACTAATCTCGCTTATACTATTTCTATTCTTTAATACCCCCCTTATCGAGGCTTATTCTAGGACTAACCTTCGGCTCTAAGTAGGTAGGTTTATCGATGATATCTACCTCCTAGCGTACGGTAATATTATAGAGTTAAACTACAGGACCTTAGAACGCGCTTACTAGTTATACCTGGAATAAGCGAATATATATAGGGCTAACTTTACCTTATAAAAGTATAAGCTAATCTATCTTTCGCGGCGACCACGCCGATTTAATATATAGGTAGTAGTTAACTTAGGCTTGGTAGTTACTAGACCTAAGGTGGAAATTCGGGTCCTAGGCCTTTATATCGATAGGAAGCTCCGCTAGGGCCCTTATATTAAAAGAGTCTAGGTAAAGATAGCTAACTAAGGGTTAGCGCTATTAATAACCGCGGCTTTAATATAAGGTATTATACTAAGCTGAGCTAGGTAGGTATATAATACGGTTATTAGGCCGGCGATAATATACGCCGTATCTGCGTGGTATATACTAGGAGGTCTTCGCGACGCGAAGAAAACATATATATAAAAGCTTAAGGTTATCTAGAATAACTACCTATAAAGGATTCTAGGGGCTTATAAAGCCACGCTAATACGAGTCCTTAAGGTAGAAGTATATATTACGCCTATATAAATAACCCTCGATAGCGCGGTCCTCCGGTACTATACTTAATAAGGAATACACCTAGTAATAAGGATTAGGAATACCCGTATTAGGAGGAAACTACGACTAAAGAGAGGTAGAAGGCTAGTAGCTACTAATATAGCCGCTAAGGAGAAAGGGGAGTAGGTACTCCGGTCCCTCAGCCTTAATAACTAGAAGGAACTCGAGTAAAGCGATAGTAGCCGCTATAAGGAGAAGATTAAGGATAAGATACGCCGCTAGTTAACCGGGCGGCGGGTTAGAATATAAGATGATTATAAGGCGAGGTTTAATAAATATAACCCCCCTAGCGTCTCCTAGGTTAGAGGTTTATAAGATAACCGCCTCAGCCTTTATAATAAGCTCTTAAAAGCTAAGAGCTCGGTACTTACCTAAGCCCGTATAGCGAGAATTAGACTTATAGATTTCCTATATAAGGCTAGGGTCCTAGGCTTCTCGTTACCTAGCTACGGATACGGGTATAAGAGATAGGATATAAAATATATCGTTATAAGTTACCTAGACTATACTAGTTAACGGTAACTCTTTATTAATAGGGCGGGTATAAGCGACCTCTAAGCTATATTAACGTCGGTTAGTAAGGGCCCCTAAGCTATATTATAATAGCTAATATAGATAGGCTTACTACCCTAGTTCTCGCTAGCGGTAGTATAGCTATATACCCCTCGGGTCTAGTATATCTCGCGTATCGAGCATGTTTAGCGCTCTTACCCCCCTCCTTCTTCCTCCCTCCCTTATTACTTAGCTATTAGGCTAGGTATTATAGTACGTCGCAGCTTTATATATATACGTTACTCTATTTATACTTATTACGAATATAGTACGCAGGTAAATAAAGACGAAGGATACTAAGTTAAAAAACCGTAAGGGTTTTTATCCGGTATATACGGTTTCCCTTACGTAAAGTATCGTCTATAGAAGCCCGTAATTACCTCTATAATTTAGTAGATACGAGTATAAATTCAATTAATTAACCCCTATTAAAACCTAATATATTATTAAATATATAGATCTTAAATATTAGGTCTTATAAGAATAATACTCTAGTAATTATATATAGTCTTTTTATTAGTTAAAATAAGAGTTTTTTTAACTCCCTTTATATTTATTTAATATTACTTATTAGCCTTAAAAGAGGCCTTACTATCTTAGTATATCCCTTAGTCTATTTCCTAATAGATTAATATATCTCTAAAAATTTATAAATTTTACTAACCTCCTAAGGTTTTAATTAGTTCTTTATCTTTTTAATAGATATTAGCTTAATTTATATATATCTATTAATCTTATATATCTTATTTAAGGCCTTTACCTTAATTATTCCTAATAAGAGTTTAAAAATTAAATATTCTTAGGAAGAAGTAATCTTAAAAAAACTTAAATTACCTCTCTTATAAGTTATAAGTATTAAAGATATTATTAATATAAAATACTACCTCTAATTACTTATATAACCTATTACTTTATAATAGTAATAGCTTTAAACTAAGTAATAAGATAGGCTTAAAGGTAATATTTATTAATTTTATAAATATAAATAATAAAGTTCTTATCCTCTAAAGTATCCTTATTAGCTATAATTAGCTAATCCCTAGGATATTAAATATAAGGTAATATCTATCTTCTAGGTATATAAATATTACCTAGTATTTATACTTAATATCTACTTAAAAGAATATAATATATATAGATAATCCTAGTAAATTATAAACTTTTATTATTAATTTTATATAAGATCCCGCCGGATCCTTATATATAAAATAATAATTAAATATTAGATATAATTTAGCCTTTCCCTCCTTATTAACTAGGATAGCTTTAATATTCTATTAAGATACCCTTTTATTTACTATTATATACCTCTTATAATAGCCTACTTTTATACCTTACTCTATTATTTTTTATAACTACTATTCTTTATTATTTATAAAATATTTTTAGAGAGCCTTATATAACTTTAATCTATTATAGGGTATAATCTTATATATTATTAGATTAGTTACTAGGATCTCTTTAACCTCCTTCGCGCTAATATTCCTATATATTTAGATTAGCTATAATAGTTATAACTTAGTATTATTACTAGGGATTACTTCCTTAAATATAATTCCTTTATTTCTTACCTATTTAAGGAGTAATTTAAAACTTTTTATATAATTAATAGGTTAATAAACTACCTATTAACTTATAAGGAACTTTAAATTCCCCTTATTATTATATAAAATTATATTATTATAAGTTATAAGGGTAACTCTATACCTTTTTATATACTTATCTTTATCCTAGTAGAGTAAATATATATACTCTATATCCTAGGAGATATATTAATATTTTAATATTTTTTAAAATACTATTTATATTTTAATATTTATATAATAGACTTAAAAGTTACTACTTACTCTACCTTTATTTATATACTTATTAAAGTATTCCTCCTAAGGCTTTAATATCTAAGGAGAGGTATAAGTAGATCTACTTCCTTCCTTATTTCTTAAGTTTTTAATATTATTTTAGAGATATTCTAGTTTCCTGACTTTTTAACTCTATTATTAGATTCTAACTTAAAATCTTTATTACTACTCTTATTACTAGACTCCTTTAAGAGACTCTTTAAATTATTATTAGAAGTATATAAATTAATAATCTTATTACCTTTAATTATATCTTTTATTATTAACTTTAAAGGCTAATACTTTTCTAGGGTAATTTCTATTATTATTAAGATAGTCTTAATTTTAATAAAATAAATCCTTTTTATTATCTTACTCTTCTTTATATTACTTAGATCTAACTTATCCTTTATAATACCTATCTTAATATCTATTAACTAGAGCTAAGGGAGCCTAAGTAAGATAGTAATATTAAGATTATTTATTAGAGAGATAAATACTTATCACTCCCTCTTAATTCTAGTTATATTAAGCTAGAAGTATATTTAATACTTAAGTTTACTATCTTTATTATTTACTACTAGTATAATAACCCTTTTATTTCTAAACTTTAAGATAGAATAGATAGGTAAATCTATAATTAATACTAATAATAGGTTTATAATAATTATATTATATACTTAATCTACCTTAATATATTATATAAGAATAAGTATTCTTTTTCTATTTATTTTTTAAATAATTATATTTATAGCTTATACTATTATCTCCTTATATATAATCTTATAAAACTATTATTATAGGGGTTTTAATAGTATATAATATAAACCTACGCTTCTATTCCCTATAATCTTATAAAACTATTATTATAGGGTTTTTAATAGTATATAATATAAACCTACGCTTCTATTCCCTAAGAGTATAAATCTACTCTTTTTATTAATATATTATAATATAAAGGTTTTTATTACCCTAATATTAATATTTATATCTTTAAATATTTTCTTCTTCCCCTTTTTCTTAGGGGCTTAACTAAGTCTTTATAACTCTTTTTTAAAGAATAGTAAGATCTATAATATATAAATTATTAGTAGTAATATTATTATATTTACTAGTATCTAATTAATATTTAATTAGGGTTTTCTAATTAGCTTATAAACTATTAATAATTTTTTCTTAACTCCTATTTTTTTTTATAAGAATTCTCTTTCTCTAGGTTTTCCCCTTAACTACTAGTAGTAGTAACCCTTCCTCTTTAAGCTTATTATTCTTCTTTCTCTTTATACCTAATTAGGTATTATATACTCTAAGAGTATTATTATTAAACTACTTAAGTATTAAGGTATTTAAATTTACTAAATAACTTATTAACTTAATATCTTTAAAAACTAAATTATAATAGGGTATTTAAGAATTCCCCTCTTCTTCTAGTTCTTTAATCCTTAAGTTTATAATTTCTAGGGCTTTTCCTAATAAGATAAAGTATAAAATAATATTATTTTATAATAATAATATCTACCTTATAACTTCTTAATAAGACCTATTATTAATATTATAACTTTATTATATATTCTATTATATAGGATATTAAGTAGGGAGATAGAATAGATTAGCTTATACCTCCTTTATTTCCTTATAAGCCTTTTACTTCGCCTAATAGTCTTCTAATTCCCTTCTAATCTAGTACTACTCCTCCCTTAATAGGGGAGGATTTATATACTCTAGACTAGTATATCTAAGTTTATTATATTTTAAATATAACTTTTTACTATTATACTTTTAAGGTTCTTATAACTTTAAGCTATTTACTTATAAGTTTACTAATATCTTCTAATTATATAATTTATTAGGAATAAATTCTAAGTAGATATCCCTTATTTATATTAGTCTACCTCCTTATAAAAAATTATTTCTTAGCCTTATAAGCGGCCTTTAGTTTCTATCCTATTACCTAGGGTTTCTACGTAAATCTTATAGGCTATATCTACTCCTAGTCTTATAATTTTATAGGGGTTATTACCCTAATAATAATTAAGGATTAAACTAAGAATTTAGCCTAAGGCTATTTTTAGTACCTACTACTAGTAGCGCTACTATCTACTTTAAGGGGGCTACTATTAATTATAAGTTATTATATACTTTAAGAGGAACTCTTATTATATTATAATTAACTTTATCTTATTTAAAGTATATATTTAAGTTTACTATTAATTAGCCTAGATAGTTATTATTCTAAAGATAAAATACTATATCTTATAAATTTCTATATTAATCCTAATATTAAGGCCTAGTTATTATAAATAAAAATACTTAAATTATATTACTATTATTTACTACTACTATTATATAAAACGCTTTAAATTCCTTTAACTCCTATTATTAATAATTCTTTATTATAAAATCCTTAAGTATAAATAGGATTTCTATATATACCTAAGCTTTCTTAAATACTTTATATAATAATCTATTTATTTTTAACTTATATTTTAATATTCTAAGTTATAACTTCTAGTTTATAAGGCTAGAGATCTATTTATAAATTATATTAATAAGTTAATACTTTTCTAATATACTTAATATATTAGAGCTAGTCTCTTCTATTTAGTCTCTACCTCTTATTATCTTTAAGAGTTATTTTATATACTTAAAATAAGCCTCTAAGCCCTTATTATAACTCTAATAAAGTACCTTAATTTAGTCTATTATATTAATATTAAACTTAATATTTTAAGCTTCTCTAGGAAATTCTTCTTTAAGTAAGGTAATAACTATCTCTTTATTTTTTTTATTTCTATAATTAATTCCTTCCTTACTAAGGATCTTAGCTACCTTTACTATATAAGCTAGCTAGTTAATAGCCTTCCCTTAAAGCCTTATATTAAACCTCTTAAGCTATATAAGAATATTAAGGGTATTAAAGAGCTCCTCCTCTAATATATAAAGCTATCTAATTATACTACTTATACTATTAAATAGTATCCTTATTCCTAATAGTATTATTACATCTACTAATATAGGTATTATTACCTCTAATCCTAATAATAATACTAGGCTAGCTATTTAAAATTCTAGTAACTTTTTAAGAGTTAAAATTTTTTATTTCTCTAGCTAAAGAAAGTACTTTTTAAGTACTTTAAAAACTAATTAATAGACTTTACTATTAATACTAAAAACTATTTTCTTAAACTTATAATAAATATATAAAAGAATATAGGGATATATTTAATTATATAATCCCTTAATAATTACTACTAATAGAGCGTTATCTTTAAATACTTCTTTAATAGGGGTAAATTAGGTTAAGAAGAGGGGTTCTACTATATATATCTATGCTATTAAGTACTAAGAAAAGTAGATAGTAATTAGCTAATAATAGGAATAATTTATATAATAATTAATTTAATATTTAAATAATAACTTCTTATAATTTAATAGTAGTAATAACTCCCTAATTTATAGGTATTTAAGGTATTCCTAAGTCTTTCTTATAGCTATCGGGCTAGGTATTATAGTACGTCGCAGCTTTATATACACACGTTACTCTATTTATACTTGTTACGAATGTGGTACGCAGGCAAATAAAGACGAAGGATACTAAGTTAAAAAACCGTAAGGGTTTTTATCCGGTATATACGGTTTCCCTTACGTAAAGTGTCGTCTGCAGAAGCCCGTAATTACCTCTATAGTTTGGTAGACACGAGTATAAATTCAATTAATTAATTAAGTCTTTCTTAATTTTAGATAACTAGTAGATCCCCCCTTTTTAAGGTTAGGGAATAGTTTTTTTATATAATAAAATAGTATAAATAATAATAATTTTTCTTTATATTATTAATACTAATAGTTTAACTTAAATATATAAATAGTTCTTTTAACTTATAAGAATAATACTAATATATTTATATAAAGTATATAAATAAAAAAGGTATATAATAGAACTATTATTAATATATTAAATAGGTAGAAACTTTTATAATAATATAATCTTCCTAGAGGGAAGAAGACTTACTTTAAATATTTAAAAGATTATAACTTACTAATTATATTATAGTTATTAGAAAAGGGGATTAGTTAATTAATACTAGATATACTATTTTAAAAGTAAACTTATATACCTAGAAATAATAATAATTAATATTAATTAGACTCTAAATCTATATATATATACTACTATAAATAATCTAAAAGAATATAATAGGTAATACTACTAGCCAAGGCCTTATTATATAACCATGACGGGGACGCCAAGTAATTTCCTCCTCATCAACGTCCAACGAAAAGCGTGGGATGAACTCACAAATTGTAAATGCACTGAAGCACCAGAGGTTTCTTTTGCTACATCTAGTGACTACGCAAGCATTCAGCCCCCTCTCATGCATTCCCCTGCATATCCGTCGCCGCCGCCAGCCGAAATCCTGCATTGGTGATGCTCAATCTCAAGCTCATATGTATAGCCCGAATTCTTCGTAAACCAATCAATCCCGGACACCGTGTAGACCCTACATACGTCTAGTGACTGGAGCGTTCACCCCAACATAGGATATCAAAGATACATTGCGAATTGTATCGTTCGGCTCCTGGTCCTGTCTTCTTGCCCTTCCATTAAAAGGATATGCTTCAAATCTTCAGTGGCGGCGGTAAGTATGCAACCGGCTGTGTTGGCCTCAGAATGTGTGAGGCCGTAGATTTCTGTTTTGATGGTTGGGCCAACAAGGCCTGGGTCCCATGAGGCAAAAGGCTGAAGCCTGTGAGTAGTCCGCATAGCCTTCTCATCTGCAGGCGGACCCTGTTACTTCAAAAAAACAATTGGCGTTCCTATCTGATTGCGGTCTGGTAGTCTCAACGCCTGGTGCTTACCCTGCTACATTCTCAATGCTCCACGGTTGATTGCCGAATAACTTAGCTTCATTGGCTGGACGATAGGTCTGTGATGGCGGTCCATTTAGGTCACAATCCTTACGTCGATAGAATATTGAAGAAAGAGAATACGAGGAGTGACAATCCACGTAACGGAACGTTGATTATCTTACAAAGAGATTTTACAAACCATTTTCATACTGAAAGGGGATCCATTGACCATAGATGACGACAAAGAAGGAAGGAACAACGCAATTTGCCCCAGTAGTTATATAGATGCCATGATCACCGTCTCGGGTCCTATTCCCCCAAAGCACATCACTAACACCGCTCCGATAAACGTAAACCAGAGACCTTTAAACCACTCACATATTCCCCTTTTCAAACATAATTGAAACAAAAGACCGCATCAACATGGACCTCTACCAGAATAGCAGCGCTACCCATGGTCTAACCAAACGTCTATTCTCTGACGCCACCAAGGCTACTATGAAGAAAGGTTTGTTTATTGTCCCCGTCCAAACCTGACATAAGCAAACAGACGTATCTGACTGCTAACTCTCTACCAGATGCTATCATCATTGGCGTCTTCATTGTATGTGTCCTCCTCCCACTAACACTCATAGTCCTCTGGATTCGCCGGAGAATGATGCGCCGCCGTGCAGAGAAGCAAGCTCAATGGTACGGAGGAGCTTGAGAAAGATGCGCTATGTACCCTGGTCCATTCATTGGCATAGCTTGTAGTGGTTTAGCTGGAGATGCAAATTGATTGTCTGTATAGAAGTAGCCACGGTTAACATATGTAGTAGCCTCGGATGTCTGATTGGACAATGATCAATCTTAGCTATATTATGATTATAAGACGTTCCCAACAATTATGCAGTCTCTGTGACAGAGAGTCATTTCTCGACGTGCTCTAGCACGGTGTTATCCGAGGCGAATTTCAGACGAGCGTAGCGGTCCTAATCTTTCTTTCCCCACGAACTTTTGCGTATCACTCATTGTGGGTGGGCGCCCCCAGGCTTTGTGAGGTTCGGACTTGAAAAGAAATGATGTTTCTGAAGGGCGACGAGAGAAAAAGACGCTGACACGCTAAATCACCGGAGATCGGACTTCATCGGCGCCGATGCCATGTATCTGTTCCATCCTTGTTTACTGACACTGAGGCTGCCTACATTCTTGTCAAGGCGGTCGATCACTGAGCTACCAGGTTTGCGCCGAGATCTTTATTAGCTATGGAAGGCTATCCGTAGTCGTCCTTGCTGCGTCGAAAATTGGAGTCACTCGGCAATCATGGCAGGCATGGAGCAGCTTGAAATCCATAGCAGGGTATGCTCAATACGGCAAATTGATGATATTGACTAACAGGTTGTGAAAGGCCTACCTGGTCCGTTATGTCAACGTCAAAGCCAAGTGCACCATTTCTTGGAGTATCAGGCCGGAAAAGAAGTCTATCAATTTTGGAATATTCAAACACCCCGGTTCAGGTCTTGGTCAGACACCGAACCTGCCATCGGCTACTTTCGAAGTACCGCCAACACCAGGTCTCCAGTCGGACGACACGATACAAGACTTACAGTCCGCAAGAAATGCGTCGTCGATCGCGATTGAGAAATTGAAGAGCACGGGATTGAAACTGATATTATGGCACGGGACATGTCCGGCGAACAAAGTCACAAGTGGAACATATGATGTTCCTAACGACGAAGGAGGAAATTACGCCTTGGTCTTTGATAATACATTCGCCAAATCTTTTGCCAAATCAGCCACATTTGTGTTGTTAACCTATCCTACGGAATCCCCTCCCCTTTCTAATCATCATAATCATCATATACACGGGGTTTCATTTGAAAGTACAACATGTCTCAGAGACCCCTCAGATGCAAGGAAACCGCCATTGAAGAGCCACTCATCGGATACTGTTCAGCAAGTTGGTGTTGCCACCGCAGAAAATCGAGGGTTCGACGATGTGAGAGGCAATGCGGAAGGAGGGGGCGAATGTGTTGAGGGTTCAAACTTCTTCACAGGTACATTGCATAAGAGACGACGAAAGAAGCACCAGGGTTGGGCCAGGAGGTTTTTCTCTCTTGAATATACCTCGTCCACTCTGTCGTACTATCAGAAAAGGAACAGTCGAGCAGTCAGGGGTGCGATACCTTTGTCTTTGGCAGCTATTGGTGCGAACGCCAAGACACGGCAAATCAGCATCGACTCCGGAGCTGAGGTTTGGCATCTCAAAGCAGCAAGTCAGAAGGAGTTCCAGGCCTGGAAGAACGCCCTAGAACTTGCGCGGACTGCCACAAGTCCTACCACATCAGTCACTCCAAGCAGGCTAGATTTACGTGGCAGAAGGATTTCTACGGCACCCATGAACCGTGATGAAGAAAGTGGATGGGACAAGGTTGAGGAACTCTCGAACCGGCTCAAGGTGTCACGAGATGCAGCAAAATTATTGGCTAAGGACACGGACCCCAAATATTTGTCCTCGGACACTCCACAACCGCCCACAAGAGTCGAATCGAATCCCACATCTGCCACATCTAGTACTTCAGAAAGCCCTTCAGAGTTGAGCATAAACGGTGGATACTTCAATGGGGCCGAGCGGAAGCCTTTCTGGAAACGCAAACCAAGTAGTGATGCTAGACAGATGCCAGGGATGTTCAGAAGCGTCTCCGCGACGCCTTCGACGAAGACTCTGGCAACAGTGCCCCCAACACCGATCAGTACAACGTCCTTCGTCAAGGAGGGCAGACCCTTGCAGAGTTATCCAGAAGATCCGGAGGGAGGAAGCGTGCACAGTCGATGTATGTCTTTATTGAGGGACTTGGACTCTATTGCCGCGGATATGGCTATACTCATTGCCGAAAGCAAAGAGCGCCGCACTCCCATGAGACCTTTTCCCACATCACGTCACAGTATTGACACACAAGGATCCGTCGACGAATTCTTTGACGCGGAGGGAACGAACGAATCGCAATTATTAGCTATCTGCCATGAATCTGACGATGACGGTGACGAGGAAGGTCACGGGTTTGCTAGCGATGCAGACTCTTCGGCAAGCGAGGTCGAAGAACCCAGCCGTCTGAGCGGACACGAGTCACACCATCAATTGATAAATCCTCTGTTCCCCCCGAAACCGAGGTCTCTGATACCCCTACCAGCAGAACACATCAAGAGGAGAAATACAGTACCCCCTCCCACTGCATTTCCACCCAGCATCATCGGCCACCTACGGAAAAATGTGGGCAAAGATCTCTCTTCCATCTCAATGCCTGTGTCGTCAAATGAGCCCATCTCGCTTCTCCAACGCGTCTCGGAAATTCTAGAATACTCCACTCTGTTGGACAAGGCCACATCAAAGACAAAGTCGAGCACAGAACGTCTTATCCACGTCACTGCCTTTGCCATATCCAATCTCTCCAGCGCTCGCGTGAAAGAGCGCGCTATCCGCAAACCTTTCAACCCAATGCTCGGCGAAACTTTCGAGCTCGTGCGTGAGGACAAAGGCTTTCGCTTCGTGGCCGAAAAGATTTCGCACCGTCCTGTTCGCCTAGCTTGCCAAGCTGAAAGCGAATCCTGGACGCTCGCGCAGTCACCTTTGCCCACGCAGAAATTCTGGGGAAAATCGGCAGAACTGACCACAGAGGGCAAAGTGAGGATCACCTTGCATTCCACAGGGGATCATTTCAGCTGGACCCCAGCAACGAGCTTCCTCCGTAACATTATCGCGGGCGAAAAGTACGTAGAGCCTGTGGGTACCATGACTGTTGTCAACGAGACCACCGGTGAGAAAGCCATCGTTACATTCAAAGCCAAAGGCATGTTTTCAGGTCGAAGCGAGGATGTAGAAGCTGAAGTTGTTGACGCCTACGGTAACAAGCTGAGCCTGGGAATGGTTGGCAAATGGACATCTTCCTTGACAATCACTGAACATGGTCAACCAAGGAGCGATGAAAGCCCCATATGGACTGCCGACCCTCTAATCCCTGACGCTGCGAAACGCTACGGCTTCACCACCTTCGCGTCTTCCCTCAATGAGATCACGCCGCTTGAGAAAGACAAAATACCGCCTACAGACAGCCGCTTACGTCCTGATCAGCGGGCTGCCGAGGACGGCAATCTCGATCAAGCTGAAAAGCTGAAGACAGAGCTGGAAGAAGGACAGCGGAAACGGAGGAAGGTCATGGAAGAGGAGGGGGTGTCGTGGATTCCGAAATGGTTTCAGAAAGTTGAAGGCGGCGATGGTGGCGAAGAGGTGTGGGTTGCGAAGGGAGGGAAGGATAGCTATTGGGAGAAGCGCAAGGAGGGGAAGTGGGAAGGCGTCGAAAGAATCTTCGATGTCGATGCTAGTGGATGAGAGGGAGGATTTACCTGGGTGAAGTGGGCAATGCATCTGTATTTCTCGCGAACAGGCGGTAATCTTGAATATCATATTTCGATTATCTACCTCCGGTCAACGGTTTACAGGAAGTCATGGGATGGTAAGCGACAACGCTTATACTGTACGTCAGGATGAATAGTCCGAAATTGGCTTTGACATCAGCTTAGCCTTGGTGCTTCAACATATCGGTTGAATGTTCATTCTCCACCAAAGCATCCAGCTTCGCTCTCTAACGAACGCGTTACTGAACATTAGTCTTTTGGTTATGCATTTTCGAACATCAGGATAGAAGTGCTGAATGAGAAATGGGAAGAGAGGAGGCAGCTGAATTCCAGGACCCCTCAAGCCAATGGGCCCCTTGATAAGTTGAAGAACGGAGCCAGCCCAGGATAAAATAATTGGGGTCGGCACATCGGAAACCTCAAGGCGAAAATATGATGAGCATGATATCCTAGATCATACAAGTAACGATCTAAGAGTTCTTTTATGATTGTAGTTAGGGTTGGGAAACATGTATTGGGACCCAGGATGCGTTCCAGCAGCGACGAGGTCATTCGGGAGAGTTGTGAGTATTCGCTAACGTCAGAGGATTAGAGTGGTGCACCGCTTTAAATCTCAACACTCATTTTAGGGTATGAAACAGTAGAAGATGAATTTGGAGATTGCAAGTTGCTACAATTTCGTGAATAGTGCGTTATTGATTCATGGATATTAGGTGTATGGTCCAATATCATATCATATCATTTGTTCCTTAGGGGTAGAATCTCTTGACTGACATCCTAGTAATTGGGAATCACAACGTGCGTAGTAATGACCAAACACTGAACTGGATATATGTTTAGCAGACCAGAATAGGGAAACATCGACGTACGCAACATGGATAAGTAAGCATGGACTTATCTAGCTGTCTCAGATGGCGAGGTATATATTGCCAAATATATCTTCGCCTCTCTGGATCATGAAATTTGCATGCGGTGCTGCCCATCATATTTTCCTAAGGTGCGAGGTCAAGCCTGCAATTGAGAAGACTCAGTCAAGACATATTTTATCCCAGAGCTACGACCGAAGTCTTTGTATAGAAAGAACAAAAGATCGAGTATCCAACCCACACTTCAAGGATCCTCGTCAAGCATCAGAAGATACTGACCCATATTTCAAGATCTGCCGGCAACAGAAGAGCATACTCGAATTGGTCTTGTGCCCCCAATGCGACGAGCAATCCGAGAACAGGTGCAAAGGCGGAATAGACGATGGCGTGAGCTGGGGGCAAGGCGTCGAGCAGCAAATCCGCAGGAGCAGTCAAACTTTCAAGAAACCCTCAGGTCATTACGGAGAGAGGGACGAGAGCTGCGAAGTGAAGGTGGCGAACTTGATACGAATCCCGATGAAGAACCGCCGCGTCCACCAACCAGTCGTCCAGCGCCAGAACATCGCTCTGATAGAGTACCAGAACAGGTTCGCCGTCATGAAGGGGACCCCAACGAGGGACGTGGCTCTACCCACCCTAAACCCAAGAGTCACGTGTTGGGAATAAGCCCTTCTGCCAAGACAATAAGCGAGTGGCCACGTCTACAAAGTCTTGTTGTCCCGTTGTCTTGTTCCTAGATACCTTTTCACCTTTTCAGACATCTAGCATAGCTAGATCATCTATCAGACCCCTGAGACCGTTTAACAACATGGAGGTCCTAGTAGCGCGGATGTATTAAGATAGTTTTATTAAGCTTGCTTTAAGAGTATTCTTACGCTAGGGGCGCGTAGATTATATACCCAGAATAATATAATAAAGTTTAATTAGCGCAGATGCTACTTCGAATTATGTTCAGTAGTAATTAGTGTCATTTGTGCAGACTGCTCCAGAGTCGACCTTGGTACTCCCTATGTGCATCTCTTCTTCCACAGTCAATAATTTGCCGCAATGCTTATTAGGTTGGAAATAGATATAAGGGAAATTGTCGTTATCATTCACTTGTTCCACACCTTACTGCGTGGGAACTCAAATTATCTTTACTACATTTTCTGTAATTGAGACGAGTAATCCTTAAAGCATGCTATTATAATCTCGGTGCTTAATCCCCGCGTATCGTGTTTACGTATTACTCCTCTAATTGTCTAAGCTATTGTTCATGCAGCTTTGACTGTACACATTACTTTCTAGAGCTAAGTCTGGCATGCTAACTCAACATCACCTTTACTTTTTAGCTAACGACGCTCTATGACGTGGATATAAAGCCAGGTTAACATAATTGCGCCAAGTGAAAGCAGGACATAGATCTAGAACTGTCTCGTGGGTATAAGGTGGGAATTTTCGCCGCTTCCTGAATCTCGTTGTAGCTCTACTAAGCTAGAACTACATATTGTCTGCTATATGATGAGTTGGTTTCTAATTAGACTGAAGTGGAGTATTAATTTACCGCTAGTAGAGTTGGTGGTAGGAATACAGTTGCAACGGTGGTTAAAGCCTTGAGCGACTTCGAATCTTTTTAAGTCTGAGTAGCAATATTTTTCATGCTCTTACTCTCCTTTGCGATGTCTGTAGCGATCTCTTTTAGAGTACCTAAATTCCTCGCCGTTGCTTCGTTGATTGCGCGGAGGGTTTCGCTATTCCGAAACTCCAAGATTTTAGATATCTACTAAAAGTCGTCAGGCTTCTATTTTATATACCTAGATTTCTGCCAAATGTATAGTGTTAAAGGCTTACTACGTCGACAGTACCATTTAAAGACTGGAGAATCATGGCAATATTTATCTAGTGGCTTTTGATATTAGCAGCGTATAGTTCGACTGATTCGGGGATGTTGCTAGCATTCGGCAAAAGGCCTTGAGCCTCTAACTGCTAACAGAAAGCGATAAGGCGATCTGCAAGCTCTAAACATGAACTAAGCACCATAGAAGCTCTTAGAACCTTATCCTTTAGCTTCTATAGTGCCTATATATCTGCAAAGGTTATTGCGTAGTCATAGGTGGGTGTGTTCTCGATATCCGAAAAGCATGCTTTCTCATTCTGACACCTTAGAGTCAGCAAAAACACCCAGCCGTATAGTAATACCTCGTAAAATGACTCACGTACCATATTCTTCACTATAGAGTGTAGGTACTCTATATATTCACCCCAATTATCTGCTATAGAAAGCAGAATAAGCAGATGAAGTTGCATTATCTGATATCCTTGGCCGAAACATCCAGGAGCATGCTCTGTAATAATTTGGTCAAGATGCTTCCGTACGGGTTTGGCCATTTATAGAACAACGGAACACGAGTATGCTGTATCAAAATGGATTTATTAATACACGCCAGTTTGCCTTAGAGACCACGGGTCACCTCGGCCTCTGCTATTCCGTTCGACAAAACGGTTGATGTAGCAAATTTCTTTGTAAATTAGCCCTGGAATTTAAATATAGTCTGGGGGTAGTACGATATTCGTGCATTTGCTTGTTAGATCTACAACTCTGGAATAAAGAATGCTGAGGCAGGCTGTCGCATGTTTTCGAGCCGAACTCGCGAAGAATATGTAGTATGTTAGGGGATATGCGCTTTTTCACACATATACTTTCGAAGGCTTTCGATGTGATTTGAAGCCTCCCCCAGGAGAATAGTTGCGGTACTAAGCTTTTTCCAAAAACGCTCAGTCAGCTGCACGCAGTTACGAGGGAAGAAAACCCACTATATGATACATTCTTTCGCGTCAACTTCTCGCTAAATCAGATATTAGCACGGAATTTTAACATTAATTTAGGATCTTACTTGTAAATAGGTATTAAGTTGATCGAGCGTTCGTACGTTAAAGGCACGTACTTCACTCGCATGTCTAGATTCTAATCTTACTGCGTTGTTAGCAGCATAGGCCAACTTCTAGAGTAATAAGTTGTACCCAAATGTTCTGATTTCCCATATAAAATTTCGATATTTATCTCCTTAGGTTCGAATAGTCTTGATGATTCTTCGCCGATCGCCTTATGGTAAGTGGCTGTGAGGCGGGAAACGTTCGGATATAGTACGGACATATTTTAGAAGAGGAATTGAGATAAGATCTGCTGTCTAAACAGATATCTCATAAACAGAGAATATATAATGGCAGAGGTAAGCTCTCTCGTATAGAAGCAGAAACCCTTCGCGATGCGATTAAGCTGATGAGGCTGTGGGCCTTTATAAACGGTAATTTCTCACCGGTTCCGAGTAGCGGGCAGCCTGTAGCCTTGTCGTGGCAGAATCAGCCCGACCATGTCAGCCTGCCAGCTCAGCTTACGAGTATAATACCATGGCATAAAGACGCCTCTGAGCGCATTTCGGCCTTCCACGACAGACGTCCCGAACAGACGTGGCATGAAGTGAGCGGTTAGAAGCCTCAGAATGTCTCCACTGGTATGGCGGGGCAGTGCAGCCCAAATGAGCCTAGGCGCTCCCAAGGCATTCCTAAGAAATAAACCGATCTTTTGAAGTTGCCATTATAAGTCGCGAAGAGAAAGGGCTATAAAAGGGCTTATACTACCTCGTAAAATTAGATACATTCTTGTCCGTAGTGATTCTTTCACTTACAGACACTGATATTCCGGCATGGAAACATAAACACTCTCGCTTCGGTATATCGACAAGGCTGTGCTCGCCCAGACCCTTAAAAGACTCTTTGGAGATAATAACTTCAAGGTCAACGTAAGATTTGCTTTCGGCTGGTAAAGCAATCGCGCTTATTCTTCTTCAGGCATAAAACGAAGACGTAGTTCTTTTAATTCCGAGGAAGTTAACTAACGTATGTCCTACCCTAATCGTCATTTCAATAACAGATTAACTCTGACTGAGTTAAGGCTGAAAAGGAAAAGCTGGCAGAAGATTCGCAGAGAAACAGCAGCTAGAGTACGGTTCTGCCATATTCATTTGCTGAACATGGATTTTATATGACGGCAGCACTTAACGAAGCTGTAGTATACCAACTATAAGTTGGCTTAGGGACAAGATTAATAACCTCCGTTGCGATAATCATAATAATAATAATTTTATTCCAGCAGATGCTCTTAGTAATATTATTACTCTAGAAGCTGTTTAGAGAGTACTTAAGGAGAGCGAGATCGAGAAGTATAAGCACTAAGGCATAGAAAATTATATCTTGGGAGGCAACTTACGGGTGTTTGCAGTCCTTGTACGGATCGGATGTGTTAACTTGATGTCCGAACTCATCAAATCAGATTAATACCAAGATCGACGCAGCCTCGACCAAAGGCTCCCTTTCAGCGAGGAGTATTTGTCAAGCATTTTCACTGAGAGAATTGCGAAAAAGTTCTACAAGGAGCAATAGGAGTATACGGCGCCTATTTTCTCACGGAGCATCCTTCCTAGGGACCTCAACAAAAAGACAATCCTACCTATTCTCCATGAAAAGCCGAAAGCCGAAGGTGGATTTGGCGTGATCTATAAGATCACGATACATGATGCCTACCACCGTTTTAGGGGCAAGAATAGTAAAGTAAGACCATATTTTAAAGATATCGGAAGGTATTTTTAACATTTACTAGTTCATACGAAAGGACTTTCGTGCAGATAGAAAAAGAGACCCTAAGACTCACTTCGAACTTGAGCTCCGGAATCTCTCAATCTTAGGCAACATTAACCATCCTTATGTTATTGAACTGTTAAGCGCCTACACATGGAATACGACCCACAGTCTTGTCTTTCCACAGCTAGGAAAGGATCTTGGTAAGTTCATGTCTAGTCAACGCCTAGAATAGTTTCGGTTAGATAGTTCGATCTTTATCGCTATTGCGCGCCTTTCCCTGGGATTAGAGCACGTCCACAACTTCGTGGCACAGCATATTAATCTAGAAAAGATTGGCTGTCATCATGATCTAAAGCCTAACAACGTCTTCCTTGATGGCCAGTCATTTGTGCTTGCCGATTTCGGTCTGTCAACCTTTAAGGATTTGTCACAGGACTCGAAGACGACGCGCAAGGTAGGCGGAACCTGTTACTCAGCTCCAGAATGCGAGAATATTGCCGAATCCGCCTTTATAAGAGGAAGAGCTGGGCGTAAGAGCGACATATGGGCATTCGGGTGCATCATTACCGAAGTGCTCACCTACGTTTTAAGGGGCCCTACGGGCGTTAAAGAGTTTAAGAAGAAGAGATCCTTTACGATACAAGGCTACATGGAACTTAGCAGCTTCCATTAAGGCAATGGCCCGAATCCGGAGGTTGACGCGTGGCTTTCGAACCTGGAAACTGCCAAACAATCGCGAAAGGCACTAGTCCAGTTAATTAGAAAGATGCTCCAGATGAATCCTGACCACCGTCCCAGCGCGAGCGATGTTACGATCGAGTTACAAGCCATTACGCTACAGGAAAGGATTTATCCGATTAATGAGCTTTTCGATACACTTCGGGGTGAAATCGAAGGTAAAATAGATAATGATGAGGCTATAGTGTTTATTGAGTACGCGCGATACAAGAGTTGGAAGGAAACTTGCGGAATCATGCCAGACGCCCCACAGAACGCTCCTATCGGCCTCCGCGAGTTAGAATTCGACGCATGTGTAGGCATCCTGTCGCGGTATCAGGGCACACTCGAGGAGATCCTAGATCGATTACAAGATGCAGACCACTCACATCTTTTCCTCCCGTTGAGGTACATCAACATTCGACTTGAACAGCTTTTCCTACCTGAAATGCAGAGAGAGTCGCAAAAGCGCTTGGTGTAAGACACCGTGGTTGCGACCCAAGATCACCATCGCCTTGCCAAAACTCAGAGGGTCCTATAGTCCGATACTTCCAGCCTTGCCGCAAGCAAATTAGCCAAAGTGAAGCTCATAACTGAAACTGTGAAGGAGTGTCAGGATATATCAAGCGAAGGGCCAAGGCTAGATATAGAGCTGGCTTGCGTCCACCCTGTAAAAGACCTTGAACATCACTGTTTAGGAACGATTAGTAAACCTACCGCAGGTAGTAATCGTAACGTACTGATCGAGTGGTTATACTATGGCACCCAGGTTCTTCCGGAGACAGAAGCTAAGAAGCGGACGCAGCGAGTGGAAGCTGTTACCAAGCTCCTCAACTCCATCCCACATCCTCCAGCATTTCGGCTACTACGCTGCTCCAATTTCTTCCACGATCCCGAAAACTCGCGTTTTAGACTTGCTTTTAATTTCCCGTTTCCGGTGCAATTAGATGGTGTGTCTTCGAAGGATCACGGTGTTACTACCCTGTCGGAATTGCTCGCTCGCTCGCAGGAAGACCGGAACTTTAAAAAGCCATCTCTTGGGGAGCGTTTCAGGCTTGCGCAGGCTCTCACATCGTCAATTAGTAAATTCCATAAAGTAGGCTGGCTGCACCGAAATATTTCGCCGTACAACGTTGTATTTTCTCAAGTCGATGGTTCTCCAGCCTACTAAAATCCCTACGTCATAGGGTTCGGCCACAGTAGGCCAAACAAATTGAATGAGTTTACTGAAGGGCCAGGGCAGGAACGCCAACACTATCAACACCCTGAATATATCCAAAAGCCATAAAGATACCAGGCAAATTTCGATTTTTTTAGTCTCGGACTCGTCCTGCTCGAGATTGCGCACTGGCAATTACTTGGCCATTTTACAAGAGGCAAGGACTGGCAAGTCTTAAATGATGTGGACTTCCGTCTTACCCTAATTAAAAATGCGAGGAGTGACAACTTGGCTCATAGAATGGGCGCTCGATACTATCAAGCTATCGAAGCGTGCTTGACTGGATGCGCTGAGCTTTCAATTCAAGAAGATTTCAGTAGATCAGATGACGGCACTCGGCTGCAGCAACACTTCCAACTTCGCGTAATTGATGAATTAGCACGATGTTCGGCTTGATAGGTACAAATTTACTACCAAAGTCACAAACGGGCAGCTGACAGAACCAAGCAAGAGTACAGAAGGCGTGTTGCGCTGAATAAGCGGGCATCACGACGATGCGCGGGGCATAGCTAGATCAAGCGGTTACATGACCATGCTCAGTCTGGGCAAAGAGACTAGGACCTTGGGTCAGGCGCTCCAGGAGATGGAAGGGGAGCAGGCAGAGCGGACGATACGGAAGCAAGGTATATAGATTAGGAGGATCTCCTTATTACACGGTTCAAAACCTTGTAGTCAACCTTCGTTATGCTATGTCATCTAGTCGTTAAGAAGTGTCCGAATTATCTCCGGCTGAAGCTCGGCTGTCTCCGATCAGGCAGCGCGCTACCAGTCCAGGGTTGACCGCACCTCGGCAGTCCGTATCAGCGCTCCGACGTTCAGACAAATTCCAGGCCATCTCTTATGAGCCTGTCACCCTGTCTACCAACACGTATTTCCCTTCCCTGATCAACCTGCCTTATCATCAACCAATAGCAATGGCAACCCGCGACCTTCCATCCATCTACAGCTCCATCTCCCTTTCGACAGACCCGTATACTACACACTTTGGTGCAAGTACAAGACGTGGCCGCCCGGCGAAAGCTTATTCGGACTACGGCTTCATCGCTCTACTAGCCCTGACTCAGCGGCTAGAGATCGATATGTTGCCGACTACTTGGCAAGCCTCGCTGGGTAATATAGGGCAGGGCGGCCAAGCCGAGATTAACCAGGCACTGGTCAACGTACAGACAAGCTTTGCCTTCAAGCACTTCAAGCGCGTAGACTAGAGTGATCCATTCTAGGAAATCGTGCAAGAGATAGTAGTTCTCTACCACCCGGTAGTTCGGAACCATCCGCATATCATACAGCTTATGGGGATCTGCTGGGATATCCCCTGTAATAACCAAGTGTGGCCAGCTCTGGTGTTTAAAAAAACCCATCTCGGTGACCTTTATCGCTTTACACGATCAGCCAAGGGAAGAGACCTAGCCCTTGAGGATAAGCTCAAGGTTTGCGTAGAGGTCGGTATAGCGCTTCGTGATATGCATCAGAATGGTAAGGACGCTATTTAATCTGATCAGCAAGATGAGCTCATTTAGTACTTAGATATTATCCACGGGGACGTCAAGCCGCAAAACGTGCTCATATTTAAAGAAGGGGGCTGGCACGTACATCGCGAAAGTCGCAGACTTTCGCTTCTCGACGCATTTCCACAGCGAGCAAGAGGACCTTATCCAGATGCCTAAATCCGGACTGTGGACTGCACTAGAGCATCATAACCGGCACTTTACTTTGTAGTCAGCGAAAGCGATGGATATGTACTCCTTTAGTATGCTCTGTCTATGGCTGCTATTCGATATGGAGCACGCGGAAATAATGCTAGATCCCTTAGGAGCGAGGCAAGATTCCCAGATCCCTTCCTTTGAAGAAGAAGCTCAGTCGAAGAAGAGAGATAACAGCCTGCTAAAATGGACAATGCAGCTAGTGGCGGACGACGGGAGCATTAGTGCCGAGATAAAGAATAAGCTGGATACCTTCTTCGAATATAATCTACATCCTGTGCCTGAAACGCGGATGACAGATTGGGATCGTGTGTTAGGTTGCCTGGTACCCCCGAGCCGTGCCTACAACGCCTTAGTTGCATCAGGTTATGGTAACGGCAACAGAGAGATATCAGACACTAAGACCTTCAATGGGATTAGTCCCCCGAAAGTAGAGAATTTTCAAGTAATATCACAAATATCTCTTGATATGCCGTAGTAACGACTTCTAGCTTGCATCCTTAATAATGCGGTTCTTCTAGGCAGACTTTCAACTACGATTATCTATCACTAAGCAACTTGAAGAGATAGCGGCTATCTCAGGAACAAAGATGATATATAAGCATATATTAACGGCGGATGCCATTAAAAAAAGAGATATATGTTACCGGATACGGTTTGGAACACAAAATAAGAACAAGCAGAAAGAAAGAGTTCTTATAGATTTCTCTCCGAGTGATGCAGTTGAACGTCAGGTAGAACACCTACTAAGAGAAACTCCGGCATACGGATATCGACAAACAGAATATAAGAAGATTTTCGAAGGTGGTTTTATCCACGATTATCTGCCAAAGTACTACTAGCAGAAGGGAATCCTAGAAGACGCTCTAGAGTTCTGTAAAAGAGAAGTAGTAGATATAGAGGAGGTGTTTGGAGGAAAGCACAATCTTAGTACTCGAGTGAGGAGCAATCTCGAGGGGATACTTAGGAGGCAAGGTAGATGGAAAGAGGCCGAAGAGTTGGCAGTCAAGAATTTGGTAGTAATCGAGGAGATAGAAGGAAAGGACCACGCCGATACGCTAATCGGCGTAAGTAAACTAGCGTTAGTGCTACAGTATCAGGGGAAGTATAAGGAGGCGGAGGGGCTAAATCAGCGAGCGCTAAAGGGGAGAGAGAAAGCGCTAGGGATAGACCACCCTCAGACGCTAACTAGCGTCAGTGAACTAGCGTCAGTACTACGGGATCAGGGGAAGTATAAGGAGGCGGAGGAGATAAATCGGCGAGCGTTAAAGGGGAAAGAGAAAGTACTAGGGATAGATCACCCCGATACGCTAACTAGCGTAAGTAACCTAGCGTTAGTACTACAGGATCAGGGGAAGTATAAGGAGGCGGAGGGGATGAATCGGCGAGCGCTAAAGGGGAGTGAAAAAGCGCTGGGGACGGACCACCCCGACACGCTGACTAGCGTAAGTAATCTGGCCTTAGTGCTACTGTATCAGGGAAGGTACGAGGCGGCGGAGGAGATAAATCGGCGAGCGTTAAAGGGGAGAGAGAAAGCGCTAGGGACGGACCACCCTGATACGCTAATTAGCGTAAGTAATCAGGCGTTAGTACTATACTATCAGGGGAAGTATGAGGCGGCGGAGGAGATATATCGGCGAGCGCTTAAGGGGAATGAAGAAGCGCTAGGAGCGAACCACCCTAATACGCTAACTAGCGTAAATATTCTAGCATTAGTACTGCAGGATCAGGGGAAGTATAAGGCGGCGGAGGTAATGTATCGGCGAGCGCTAAAGGGGAGAGAGAAGGTACTGGGGATAGACCACCCCCACACGCTGATCAGCGTATACTGCCTTGCCTATCTGCTCCACCATTGCCATCGGTATAAAGAAGCCATACCGCTCTATCAGAGGGCCTCTTCTGGTTTCCATGGCGCGCTCGGGCCAGATCATCGGGAAACTCGAGCATGTCTGAAGCATCATGCTTCTCTTAAGCGGTTTTTAGACGGAGAAGCGCCAAAGGATGGAATCCATGAGTCCACTGACACCCATCCGACACGACTATATAGCCAAGTTCTGAGCCCGTCAAGAGCAGGGTCACCATCGAAAAACCGTTGATGGCGGAGATGTCGCTCCAGTCTCTGCTACTGGTGTTTGGGGGAGTGGAGTGTGTGGGGGTTGGGGCGGGGGAGGTTCATGGGGCAAGGGTGACGGGGGGGTGGAGGAGAGGGTGGGGGCGCGGTGAGGAGGTTGAGGGGGAGGGGAGGAAGTTGGGGGTCGTGGTGTTGGGGTGTGCGGGAATGGTGGGAATGGAGGGGTGGGGGAGGGAGGAGGTGGGGGAGGGGGTGAGGGTTGTGGATGGGATGAGGGCGGCGGTAGGGATTCTGCAGGGGTTGATGAGGGGGGGGTATCAGGGTGGATGGTAGGAGTGGGAGGGGAGATTGGAGGGGGGAGGGTGGTTTGACAGGCTGCAGTACATGAACATGGACAGGCGCGAAGGCCAAGAGAGGCTGCTGTTTGACAGTGCGTCGAAAGAGGCAGGCTTCCCGGATGAAGACGTGGATGAAATGGCGAGCCGGCTGACGAGCTGGGTGAAGTTTGAACAGGGCGGTGGAGGCGCACTAGCCGCGTGCCAGGCCGTCGCCATACATGAAGAGGTTGTGGAACGAGGACCTGACGGCGCTGAGAAAGCCGTGCACGTATTGGAGAAACCCGGCGTGTGCGATGCGGCGGCAGGGGAGAGACGATGCGGAGCTGTGCAACACGGCAACGCGAGCGAAGAGGCTCTTCCATCGAACGACCAGATGGCACCGCAAGCAGCAATGAGAGGCGTTCTTGGACGACAGTGATAACATATGGAAGGCAGCCAAATACTTGGACTCGCAGGCGAGCAGCTCGTTCGCACGGGTGCCACCGATTAAGAAAGCTAAGGCAGAGGGAGAGGTCGCCACTGAGGATCATGAGATAAGTAGGGAGCTACTACAGGCGTTCTTTCCCGAGCCCACCACATTGCGAGCGCGACGAGACCATAGCTGCTTACGATCAGTTGCCGTGGTAACCCATCGATGAACACGAAGCTAGGGCAGCAGTGTTCCGAGCGAGTCCGGACAAAGCTTTAGGACGGGATGGTCTACCGGCGAAGGTGTGGAGAGAGCTGTGGCCCGTGTTGGGGGACGAGATCACGAAGCTGTTCGTTCGCTCGATCGAGACGGGCAGGATACCCAGGAAGTAGAAGATTGCAGCCCAGGGCGGTCAAGCAGCTGGCGCAGAGCGCGGTACAGCTGGTGGCGGACCACGCGTCGCCGGTATAGTATCTAATTATAACGCACGACATGAAGCAGCTACTCTTATAATCGTAACGGATCACGGTACAGGCTGTCATCCGGGGATTTCGTACTGTCGCGCTATCTGTTGCAGAGATAGAGGCAGGCCTTCTCCCGCTAGAGTATAGGCTACGGAAGCAGGCCATACCGTTCTGGGTGTTGATCCATAAGCTGACACAGTCGCACCCTCACTGGATGATCAAAAGAAGGCCACCGTTATGTACGAAACACCGGTCGCCGCTAAAGAGGATCGCAGAGATGTGTGAGGATGTCCGAGTAGACGGAATGCTCGAGGTCAAAGCGTAGGCTTGCCCGCCGTGGATGGCCAGGCCCAAGGTGGTGATATGCGAAGGAGTAGAGCACACTCGAGCCGTTATAGAAGAGTACCCGCCAGGACAATTGGGTATATTCATGGATGCGTCTATGCGCATAAGCAAAGCAGGTATTAATATATACGTAATACCTTATTAAGCGCGCATTTTAAAGATAGTAGTAAGGTTATAATAGGCGGATACGTACCTTACTAAGCTCCTAGCGATTAATAAAGTAGCTAACTAGTTATAAGGCTAGTCCTATTCAGCTTATAATAGGTATAGATACCTAGTACCGGCGTCTAGTATATAGATCTTTCTAGATATATAAGCGGCGCTACTATTAATATAAAGCTAGAGGGCGAGCGCCTATCTAGAAATAGTTATAAAGGTTATTAAGAAGCTTTATATAGTAAATACTACGCTATACTAGGTCCTAGGGCGTAGTAGGATTTAATAGATTAGGGAGGTAGATAAGCTAGCGAAGGTAGTAATAAGATAAGAGAGTAATAAGCTACTATAGTAAGATAGGATACTATAATATTTAGTATAACTAGTGTTAAAGAGAGTGAATATTATAATAATATTAATCCTAGGTAGGTAGGTAGAGATAGGTAAGTTTATAAGGAAGATTAATATAGTATTATACCTAGGTAAGTCTATAGAGTTATACTAGTAGTTAAATAATATAAAGGCGACTATCCTTACGTAGCTACGGACGGGTAAGATATTCCTTAAGAAGTACCTTTATAAAATTAAGATAATAGCGTATAATTACGGGATTATAGAATTAATAGTATACCTCTAATTCTCTTATAATAGATAGGATAGTCAAAGAGTAAAACTAAGATAGTAGTATAAATATTAATTTAAAGACCTATTATATACGCTAGGGGGCTACTTAAATAGATAGGAAGGAGGCTAGAGTATTAGCGGGCTAATTAAGTAATAGAAGCTAGATATTAAGGTAGTTTAAGTGATAATTAAATTTATAAGGAGTACTAGATAGTTATAACTAAATAAATAAGAGCTAGTAAGCGTAGAAGAAGATAAAGTAGAAGAGTAGAGGCTAATAAGGGCTCCCTGTTTAATATTATAAGTAATTATATAATAAGCTCCCTATATATACCTTAGCTAGTACGCTACTAGTTATAAGGTATATAATACCGGATCTACCCTATAAATATAAGGCTTATAAATAATACTATACTCCCCTTTAATATAAATAACTTATATTATAATTAAACTACTTTCTTTCTTATATTAAGTAGGACGTTAGGTAATAGACGAGTATAGTTAGCTTCTAAATTAGAGAAAGTATAATAGGATATAATTAGCTATAATATATACCTATAAGTTATATAGCTATTATAGAATATATATATACACCCGCCGGACTATCTAGAACTTTTATAGTAACGGGAAGAGAGTTCTAGATAGTATAGTAGGGCCTATAAAGTATAGCTACTATTAGACTTTACTCTACCTAGCCTAGTCCTTATAAACTTTAATAAATTATACTCTTTATTAGCTTTAAAGGTTATAATTAAGTACCTCTCTACCTTACTATTAATTATAATTCTTATATAAGGTACCACTTATTTTATAACTATATAGTAGCCGTACTACTAATATATATAAAGCCTTTCTACCCTTATATACTTATAATTATAACTTTATACTAAGTATATTAATTACTCTACTTACTAAAGTATATACTTTAATCTTAATATTCTATATCCTACTAATCTCTATTAGCCGCTATTATACCTATTATATCTAAGGCCTACTTTATATTATCTTAAATATATTATAATAGTACTCTATCTTAATAAAGTAGACTATCTATTTTATAATATTCTCCTTTAATAAGCTAAAACTAGATATCTAGCTACTACTTAGTATATTAAGAAGCGTAAGGATATAATAGGCTTAAGTAAATTCCTTTATTTAATCTATAATAGTATTAACGGAAGGTCTATAAAGCTTTAAGGCGAATACTATAATTTACCTCTTATATTATAAAAGCTTTTAAGGTAATAGCCGTATATTAGACCACATCTTAAAGTTATATAATAGCTATTCTAAAAGCTAATCGCGGTTTAAATACTAGAACGTATTAGTTAACTTAATAAAATTAGTATATAATTATTAAGGCCGAGAACGTAAGTATAATTAGTATACAGCCATAGATCTAATAGCTATAACGCTTAACTAACACTCGTAAATTATATATCACGACTATATAAGACGTGCAAGGTCATCTCGCACTAGCCGAGATTAGCGATCGCTTTAGTTAGAAGTACCGATTGGCGTGGCGACCCTGCGCTTCATCGCATTGATATTTTGTTCTCAGTGACTATGATATTCTTCATCGAAGCTGGTGATGATTGTTCACCTGGCAGCGGTTCTATGTGCCGCTGCAATATGGTATCCAAGATATATATATGATCGCGCAGGCACACAGGAGGACTTGAGATGGGTCCTTGCCTTCTGCTACGCATTGACCCCATGGTCCAACCATAAGACCTATGTTTTCGGTGTCTGCTGCTTGGTTTTCCTTTACTACAGACGTCAGCGGCAGCAACGGAATAGGAACGCCACTGGAGCCGAAAATCGGAACTTAGTGAGGGCCTCCAACCACGGCCTTTCTCGCAATATATCTGACTACAACGATGCATGGAGCATGATGAAGCCTGTCATTTTTCCCTGTCGGACATCCCATACACGTCTTTTCCCGAAAAAGCATTCATTCTCCTATTCATATCTTTTCGTTGGTATACCCGTCGGCTGGCGCGGGTATATCAGTACCGTGCTATCTGCAGATCTCAAGACTTTGCGTGGCCAGCCAGGAAATGGCTGGTTCGATGTCGATTCCGCTGATTATCTCGCTCGTGGAGAGAATCCGCATGGCCTACAGGGCAAGCTAGACGAATATCTGGAGTCACAAGTATGTTATATCGAGATCAATACACATTAAAGTGCTCAATGTTTGAGTAGAACGAGAAATCAGAGGATTATCCTCATGCATATCTCGTCACTGCGCCTAGGTTTCTGGGCTACTCCTTCAACCCAGTGTCATTCTGGTATCTTTACAATGAGAAGAAGGAGCTCAAAGCCATGATTCTGGAAGTTAACAACACCTTTGACGAGAAGCGAATGTATTTTCTCAAGCAGGGAGGCTCAAGCGAATCCGTAGCCGACCAAGACACTATTGCAAGTCAGGAAGCAAGAACGACGGCCAACGAAAAGGACGAACCGCCTCCTCCAGATGAAAAGATCGCTAGCAATTTCTCCGCAGCCTGGCAGAAAGATTTCCACGTCTCTCCCTTCAATTCTCGAAAAGGTGGCTACTCGCTTTCAGCGACAGACCCTTTCGCCCCTCATCAAGCCAATAGTGATCCCAGGTCTAGCCACGGACCCGTCAACAACACCATCACCCTCAGCTCCTCGAAAAACCATCCAAAACTCATCGCCCGCGTCTTCTCGACCGCCGATAGTATCGACCCATACAGCCTCACAAGGTGGCAAACACTCACATTCATCCTCTCATGGTGGTGGGTCGGCTTCGTGACCTTCCCACGAATAGTGCGAGAAGCGGGCAAACTGTTCTTCGTCCGCAAACTCCACGTATGGTTCAGGCCCGAGGTACTCAAAGACAGTATCGGAAGAAAAGAAACCAAAGACGAAAGGTACATACCTTAATCCCAACCCAATCAAGCCACCTATACTAACCAACCCAAACCACAGCGCCATCGCACTAATCTTCAGAATCTACCTAAAAACCCTCACCGAAGCCTCCGACCTCCCAACCCCCCTAAACTTCACCTCCACCATCACCACCCTACCACCCACAGAAACCTTCACCCCTCACTCCCTACAACCCACCCCTCCACCAACCCCCCTAATATTAAAACCCACCACCCCCCTCTTCTACGCCCTCCTCGCCCGCCAAAGCGACCTCCATGCCTTCCTCAAAACGACTCTCGCAAACCAAGACCAAGATCCCAAAAAAACTCTCTTCTACACCTCTGATCCCCATCTCCTCCTCCAGCTCTTTTCCAACCCCCAGAGCGCTCAGCGGAAAGAGATCTCACCAGCTCACCTATCACGACCTGAATTATTCCGATGGGGTATCGTCCATCGTCTTCGCAAAACCCACTCCTCGTCCGTATCACCACTCGACAACTTCGCTATGGCTTCACCCAAAGACCATGCGCAAAAAGTACGTGCGTACCGCATAGCAACGCTAAAATTCCTTGTAAGCGATTATGTGGCTTTTGGTATCCCGGTGGTAATAGATGCGGCGCTCTTTGTTTTCAAGATGTGGCTTTGCTATTTATGCGCGCAATCTTTTGATGATGTTTTTGGGTTGCGAGAACAGTTTGATGAGCTAGGTCTTTACGTACTTGGTAAATTTGTGTTGAGTTGTGTGGGTCTGCTTTTGTGGGCTGGTGTTGGGGCATTGTTATGAGTTCACGAAAATAGGATATTTGATTGTGTGTGGATATAAGTTGCGACATCGTTCAAATGTGAGATTCATTACTGTCAGTATGAACTTTTCGTTCCATAATCCGATCATGTCATGCGAAGGATGATTTCATATCCAATCGTCACGCTATGCTATATTCCAACATGCAAAGGCGTCAGTACTGCTCGAATTTCCAGAACAATGATGCTATAAGAAACCAATCATCCCATAAATTCACATGACTGATCACAATCGCTCAGCAAACGTCCCGATCCTCCTACCCAGCTCATCTCTTCCAATTCCCAAGCCCCTAATCGTCACACCAACCATCTTTCCCATCTCCTTCACACCAACCCACTCCGGCACAACCTCCGCCAATAGTCTTACACATCTAATCGCCTCCTCTTTCCCAATCGGATTCCGCAACGACATCTGCAAATGCTGCACAACGGTCGGCATGGTGAACGACGCATGAGTCACGCGAGTCTTCGCTACCTCGGCACTCGCATCGTCATCACAATGCTTCTTTGAGGATACAGCTAAGCTGTCTAGGACTGGTGCGATCTCGGGTAAGCGTTGCAAAGCTGATTTCCGTGCTGTATTTTTCGCAGGTGGAGGAAGGGGAAGGATCGATTGCTGGAGTTGCTTGGCTTTTAGTCGGGAGAAGAGATCGGTGGATCGAGTGCCTGTGTGCTTTCCTTCTTGGCGGTGTGGGGAGATGCTGTTCGCGGTTGTTGTTTGCAGTGGTGTTTGTTGGGCTCGGATGGCGCCGGCTTTCAGGTCTTCGAGGCGGCGCTGGCCTTTTAGGAGGAGAGGGGCGATTTTGGAGAGGGAGGTGCAGGGTGTGATGGGTGCGAGATCGAGGGAGGAGAGGAATGGGGCTGGACATGATTTTGATGGCTGCAGGGTTTGGTAGGATGTCCATCGCTTTTCAAGGTTTTGGATAAACGTTGAGATCAGAGCTTCCTCACTCAGTGGTCGTCTTTGGGCTTTTTCCGAGTGGTGAGAGGATGTGATTTCGACGCAGATTTTGCCATGGCCATAGGCTGTCAAATATAGCGGACCAGCATCATTCAATCCATCTAGGGTTGCATCTCGCTCAAGCACCAATATCCGCCGGATGTCATCCACTGTCGTTTTCCGTTTCCCCCATGCTCGTTCGATGCCAGGTGAAAGGTTGCGTAGATCTGCCGGGGTCATGGATCCATTGTGGGCGTAGTGAAAGGACAATACGGTGAGGAATGATGAATGTAGTCTTATGAGGTCTTGCAGCTCGTCTGGTAAACTCAAGGTGTTCTCCTTGCTTGAATAACAGCTACTGATGGACACTGGAGAAGAGGGAGGTGTTTCTTGAGATGCGGCACGTGAAGAAGGCGCTGTGGAGGATGGTGAGGAGAATGGAAGCGCGAGAGCCTCGTGTTGAGAGCCGGCACCTTTCGTTGGTGTTTCGATTTCATCTTGTCGCAAACGAATTCTTTTCTGTGGGGTCGTGACGTTTGGAGGAGGCCGGAGCTCAGCTGTCTCAGCAGTGCGTGATGCACCTTCACTATCCTCGTCGACCAGTTCCCTGCCATCCTTTACTTTTCGTGACTTCCCACCATTGTCCAAATCGCCCGATAGTTCTTGCTCTGGCGCTTGATCTTCTGCAGAGTCAAACTTTCGCTTCTTGCCGCTCAAGGATTTGGAGACACTTGCTAAGGGAATCTCTATTGAGGCTTCCTTCTTTCCTATGGCGCTTTGTCCGCGTGCTTGGACTTGCGACTTTGAGATCTTGCCAAACGTCTGGATGCCCTTTTGCGAGGTAGGAGTGCCCGAATTGCGGGTAGTAGCTGCCATCGTATTTCTTCTCTTCACAGCTGGAGTCATTGCAGCTTCCCTGACCATATGTTCCTACTACTTTGACTGGAAGCTGCAGATTAGGAAGGTGTAACGCGATCTAGAACTACGACGCGTCTGATACGCGACGTGCCAAGGCGCGTGTACCACAAGAGCTTTCCCGATTCAGATGCAATATCGATAGCACAAGAAAGCAGGCCACGCATGGTTCGACTTCTTTTTGGTACCGAGGCTCTTGGGCCTCACTGTCAGACAATTATGGGTAGCACTGCTACACACATGACTCGATCTTCACCCAGAGACTTTCTATGGGATTCTTGATGCGGCAGCTGCGAAGGCCGTTACAGTACGGCATCTCGGGGACCACTCTCAATGAGCATGAAAGACTGTGTGCAGGTTCAAAACTCTATCAGTATAGTGCCTCGAATGGTCACATTATGCCATGATACTTATCACTCCACATCTACAATTGTCTTGGATCTCACTTCAGGGCCGTGGCTCCTTTCTCCCTCTACTTCGAGCTCGAATTCTATACGTACTTGAAGAACTACTATACGTTTTACTTAAATCTTTCTACTACCTTGATCTCCAATTGGGAAGTCACAACAATAGCAGCTGTCTGCGTGTTTCTATGCAGTCACGTGAATGATTCCTTGTTCCATCGGCCTGTCTTCGTCACATCTGGTATCGTTGTGATTTGTTCATGTATCTGGAGAGGCCAAGGTCTATTCTATAGACGTCCCCTAGTAGCTAGATCATTCAAGCGTTCCTGTCGTTACTGCTACGCACCTTGCTATTGGGAGGGGGATCAATCGGTCACGGTCAAACTGGCAATGATTTCAAAGGTCAACAGGCTAAGATTGGGGAATCTTGCAGAAATTTATGGGGGTTGCTAGAGCTGCAGAAATAGCGGTGGTGGAAATGAGGCCTTGCGGGGGCAGGAAGCCATGCAGAGGCCGACGTGACGGGCTCAGTCTGTGCGGGAGCTAGATCAGTGATGGTCGTATGTTGATCGCAAAAGAAGCCATGAAGCTGACAAATTCCAGCTGGCGGTATTCCTGTTTTGTCGCCAGGTTTTGAATTACTCTAGGAGAGCGAAGCAATCGTGGACGGAGCCTGAGTGGAGACGTAAATGTAAACGTTGGAAAAGAGAAGGGGAAACGCAAGCATGGTGTTGTACATGCAGCTTTAGCGGTTGCGACTGCTGAACGAAGCCTCAGCTTCGACCCTACCATGTGACACTTGCGCGAATCGCCGTACTTTGGTAAGAGTCATTCTTGACCACAAGCTCTTTCCTTCGCAGAGGCCGCCAGCACGACCCCGTTTCGAATACTTCTTTATCGGTCTAGGCGTTACACGCCGGCTTCTAGATTATCAATACCGTCAATGCAACATATAATCTCAGACATTCTTCAGAATCAGATTAGCAGGTGACAACATGGCACACATTCAATACTATCCACCAGAACACCGCACCTTGGCTACTTTAGTTAGTATAGTCCGGGAAGTGAAGTTTAGCCTTGAATTATGTCGAGTTGAGATGCAGTGGGACCACAAAATACTGGAACTCAAACAAAATGAACTCGCCGTGGGGCATCACAATGACACAGATCTCCTTAGCGAGATCTTGCAAACGATTCGTCGTATACGCGAACACTACGGTCCAAACAATGCAACTCTCCCCACTAGACTTGTTCCGTTGCAAACTTTCAAAGCCCGGAAGGAAAGGGAGCTCAGAGGCTACGAAGAAGAGATGTACCGAACGGTTTGGCAGAAGCTACAAGAGTTCCGCCCCCAAAGTACGCATGTACTCCTATTGTAACTCAGACAGAGCTAATAATAGCCAAGTGCGGGATATTACTGCCTCCATCGAAGAGACGCGGCCCTTGTTGTCCGATCTGAGAGCGAAGCTGGTAGCCAGGAGCCGCGCAAACCTCCCATTTCCTTGAGATACTTCAATCCTGTACGGGCAGAGAGTGCGGTTTGGGAACACGGGAGAGCTAGATGATCAAGCATCCGACACTAGCTCAGATCCACGAGAAGGGCTCGTAAGGAGATCATCGAGGCGTATACCGCCATTGGGGACAAGGCTTACATCACATTCCATCGAATTTTCTACCCTTATTTTGTACAGCAACGATACATCGATGATACATTCCCTCAAGACTCATGGCTATGCAAAGGAGTAGCAAAATGAAAGGCAGCAGGCACTTGTGATCAAGACTGGGTAATCAAATCCAACGTTTGACACAAGAACTTCATGGTGTATTGCAAGCATTCTGTCCTACTCAGTGCAGCGTAGCAAGTACCATTTCAAGAACAGGCCTTCGTGGAAAGAAAGACAACCACTTCCACGTACGGACCACACATCCAAGCTTAACTTGATGGAAAGAAACATGTCAACCATTCGGAGCTTTCACCTTCTAACTATCACGACTCGTTACTTTTACAATATGAGCGATTGCCATTCCAAATTGACGTCTACCCTGTGGTTCTTTTGGTCTCTTGCTCATGAGGATATTAAGATCTCTTACGAGTATCAACGCAATGTATCGTACGCATTTGCAAATTGGAAAGCCTATAGCCATCCTACACCAACATTCTACCAACCTAGTTCACAGATCCTTCCAAAGATATATTGAGAGGGATGAAGTCTAGTATCGTACCCCAGTATAAGAAGAGGAAGACATTCCACCGCGCCTCAATCTGAATGGGGAATTATCAAAGCATTGTTGATGAACAGCCACAACAGCGAATACCGGTTTCACGGCATACTTGTGATTTTATATAGTACAGCATGCATACAGTGAGCCACACTCATGCAAACCTCTGTGCTATGGAAATGATAGGCACTATCATAGAATATCAGAAGATGCGGAACAGCAGCATCTGACGTAAACGCGCCACTTCAGACTGCGAAAAATATATGAAGTGATAGATATAATACCTACTCATACTCTACCATCTGAAAACACGACAGCCAAGGTCTCGAAATAGATAAACACCACAGCATCATAATTATTTCCCAACGACTGATCATCAAGTGCTCCGCTCGGTGCTTGCCAAAAGACTGACGAGGCAATCACCAGGTCACATAGACCTATTCCAAGGTATGTTCTTTGAGAATTTCAATAACGAGCTTCTATTCACAGTATCGGATATATGTGGCCTGTGTGAGTTATGCCATATAGGGAGTGGGGGTGAGTTTGTTGGGAGTGGATTAACCTTGTGTTGGGGAAGGCTAGCAGAGACGCTGACATGGAAAGGTTTTGAGCAGAGCGACTGTGTGGAGAGGAAGTGGAAGGGGAGGGAGGGTGCGTGGAGCTTTGCGAAGAGTGAAGGGGTGGTGTTGTTGTGGTGCCGTGGAGGTGGTGGATTGAGGTCATACAGTTGTTATCTTTTACCATTGCCTGTCCTTCTGGGAGATCGTCGCTTTTATGACGAGGGCGAAGCTTTGGGGATGGTTTTTCCAATGGCAGTATTTACAAGGAAGTCGTGCCGCTATGCTTAGATGAATCCCATGGTATCATTCTCCCCCCCAAGAGCGCCGTTGTTGAAGACGCTCTTGCCCCCGTATCATCCATCATTATTGTTGATGCACATGTTGAAAATTGGTCCTGAGATTTGCTAACATTTAGAATAATCCATCGATCTCGCCCGTCTCTGGGTCAACGTCGACGTTGAGGTAGCCGGGCGCGGTGGGAAGACCAGGGATCGTCTGGATGTCGGCGGCTAGAGCGTATCTGATCTCATTAGTACGTTCTCCGAATCATAACAATTGACATCACACTCACAGATACCCTGCTCCCACCGCCAACCGGACGTCCCTGATCGGCACTGTGAACCCCGTCGGTGCACCCTTCAATGCCGGATCGTGGCTCAGCGAGTATTGTGTTTTCGCGATGCAGATGGGCAGATTCCCAAAGCCTTGCTTCTCGTAGGCATCGACCTTCTTCTGTGCCAGTTCGCTGAACTCGACTTTTTCGGCTCCATACATGATCTTTCCAATCCTCTCAATTCGGTCTTGAACATTGCCTTCCAGGCTATATAGTAGCTTAAAGTCTTTCTCCAGAGCGCTCGCCTTTATGACACCCTTTGCCAGATCCACGGCACCTTTGCCTCCTTCGGCCCAATGATTGGCTGGGATTGCATCGACTGCGCCAGCTGCAAGAGCTTCTTCTTTCACAACGGCGATCTCGGCTTCCGTATCTGTTTCGAATTTGTTGATGGCTACGACGACGGGAATGCCATAATATCTTGCGTTCTCGACGTGTTTCTTCAGGTTTACACATCCTTTCCTGAGTATGTCGACATTTTCGGTGCGGTAGATCTCATGCAAGGCACCTCCTGGAGTGATCTCAGGCCCACCACCATGCACCTTGAGCGCTCTGACGGTGGCCACAACTATAACTACGTCTGGCACCAGACCTGAAGAACGGCATTTGATGTTGAAGAAGCGCTCGCCTCCCATTGTGAAATCGAAGCCCGCTTCCGTTACCACAAAACCTGTCTTCTGCTCATGGTCTTCGTCGTCTTCGGTTCCGGCTAGCTTCAATGCCAGCTTGTCTGCCAGCACAGAACTGGCACCAATGCTGATGTTGGCGAACGGTCCTGCGTGTACGAATACTGGAGTGCCCTCCAATGTCTGCATGAGATTTGGCTTGATGGCATCTTTCATCAATGCGGTGAGAGCTCCTCTTGCTCCAATGTCGTCGCATGTGACCGGGTCGCCGCCTCTTGAAGTAGCAACAACCATGCGACCTAATCTCTCTCGCATGTCTCCGAGATCATTGCTTAGAGCGAGGATTGCCATGCATTCACTGGCCACCGAGATGTCAAACCCCGTTTCTCGCGAAGTGCCTTTCTCCGTTGGTGCATTTCCTACAGTAATTCCTCTTAGATGGCGGTCGTTCACGTCCAGCACTCTTCTCCAGGTGATGGTGTCTGGGTCTATGTCTAATCTTGCGAATCTAGTTATCTCTTCTGGTGTTAGGTCACCCGGATCTGTCTTCTCGATACCGACTTTCTTCAGCCGTCGCTGCATCACTGGTTGGAATTCTCGTTTTCCCTTCTTTGCAGGAACAAGCCGCTTATACAATGCCCCATCCTTCTGTGTGGACTCATGAAACATCCTTGTTTCAATAGCTGCAGCAAGCAGATTGTTGGCTGCTGTTACAGCATGGATGTCACCAGTCAAATGTAGATTGAATTCATCCATAGGGATTACTTGACTATAGCCACCGCCAGCAGCACCACCTTTGATACCGAATGTCGGACCTTGACTAGGCTGCCTTACGTTAGCAAACGCAATCCTGTCAAGGTGACCAGCAAGTGCCTGCGTTACGCCTACTGTAGTAGTAGACTTGCCTTCGCCCAGTGGGGTTGGGGTAATACCAGTAACCAGAACGTATCGACCGTTCCGGCGATGACCCAGTCGTTGTAATAAAGTAAGATCAACCTTAGCCTTTGAAGCACCGTACGGCTCAAGCTCGTGCGGTGCTATGCCAATTTCCTTCGCCACGGTGGTTATTGGCTTTGGTCGTTGTGCTCTTGATACAGCAATATCTGATGGGACAGGGTTGATAAGCTTGAGAGGCAGGGGCTTGATATGGCGAGTCTTTTGTCTCTCAAAATATGTGGTGGCAGCATCTGCGACATTCTGGATGAGCATGGCAACCGTCATTGGACCAACACCTCCTGGTACTGGAGTGATCTTCGACGCAACCGCAGCAGCAGAGGCGTAATCTACATCGCCCACCAGCCTCTGACCACTCTTCTTCGACTCGTCTGGTATGAAATTCGTGCCGACATCAATTACTACAGCTCCTGGCTTCAACCAATCACCTTTGACGAATTCTGGCTTGCCAATGGCAGCAACAAGCACATCTGCTTGTTTGATATGGTGCTTTAGATCCTGTGTCCGCGAATGGCATACGGTCACTGTCGCATCGGCGTTTCTCAGAAGTGCGCTGACTGGGCTGCCCACAATGTCACTACGCCCAAGAACAACGGCGTTCTTGCCCTTCAGCGCTACTCCAGCCTCCTTCAGCATCACCATCACTCCTTTCGGTGTACACGGTGTGAACAGTGGGTGTCCTCCACGTTTTGACAGCTCCCCAATATTGCTTACTCCGAATCCATCTACGTCCTTCTCCTCGGCCACAGCAGAGGTGATTGCATGTTCTGCGATATGTTTGGGGACGGGGAGCTGTACGAGGATGCCGTGTATTGAGGGGTCGTTATTGAATTCGGTGATGTGCTGTAGCAGCTCTGGTTCGGTAATCGACTCTGGGTAAGTCACCAAATTACAGATTATGTTAGCCTCTTCGGCAGCCTTCAGCTTCATGCGGACATATGTAGACGAATCTGAGCGGTCTCCCACTTGTACAATGGTCAGCGAAGGCTTGTAACGAGGATTCGTCTTTTGTGTCTTTTTGATCTCAGCATTGATTCGATCCTGTATCGTATTTGCAATGGCCTTGCCATCAATCTTCTCTGCCGCCATCCTGCTAGCACTGCTGGATAACTGTTCGGTGCCCAATGCCCGGGGTATCTCAATTGTCGCGCCGAGAGATTTTTGCCGTGGGGAATCTTTGCAATTGCAAATGGTGGACCGGGTGAGTGCGAAAGAGCCAGCGGCCCGTGAAGTAGGCAGGCACCGAAACGCTGCTTGGATATAGCTGTGTCGATGACTCGTAATTGAAGGAGTAGTCGCAGTGCGGAGAAGTGCAAATTGAGTGACGTGTGGCGCGATCCTTTCCCTTCTCAATTGGGCGATGGCTCCAGATTTTGGAATTGTGCGAAGGAGCACCATATGGTCTCAAAATGCGCGATGTTCTCGACGTCAACACTGACAGCTACTGAAAGTAAAGATTGTCTCTCCGCAGCTCCCAGAGCTGCGCTGTAAAGAAGTATAAAACCCACAGTTTCTGCTCGGCCATAAATAGGCCTTGCAGAAATAAATCCTCAAGCCCTAATTACCTGCCCTAGAGGGACCGTTTAGGCTTCGCAAATAAGGTTCTCTAGCCGCAACAACGCCAAAACGTTCCCACGACTAAATGACTCTGAAGAGAGATGCGATAAACTGTCACTGACTGTCCTTTCCTTTCCTTTCCCACATATTCCGCAAACATGAGGCCAATATTACTGCAAGGCCACGTAAACCCCCCATGGTTCTTTGTCACTTAAGCTTCTACTAACACCTCTGCTATTGTAGGAACGGTCCTTGACCCAAATTAAGTGAGCCACACGCAAAAGGCATATATTTCAAAGTCCTCTGACGCTTGAGAAAGATACACAAAAGACGGCGATATTTTGTTCTCCTGTGCAAAAGATCAAGTAATCTGCGCCTGGTACTCCGCCAATGGGGAACGCCTGGGCACCTACCACGGCCACCAAGGTGCCCTCTGGACCATCGATGTCGACCCAACCACCACCCTTATGGCCTCCGGCGCCGCAGATAACACAGTGCGCTTATGGGATGTACGGACGGGCAAATGTGTAAAAGTGTGGGATTTCAATACTGCGGTGAAGAGGGTAGAATTCAACGATGATGGCACACAATTACTTGCTGTGACGGAGAAACGTATGGGGTTCCTTGGCACTATTGTCGTATTGGACGTCAAGGTGGATGTGGATGCGGAGCAAAGCGATGAGAGGGCGCTCACAATCACTTGTGATGAGGCGAAGGCTACGGTGGCTGGGTGGAGCTACCTGTCAAAATATATACTTGCAGGGCATGAGGACGGAACCGTGTCACAGTATGATGCGAAGGTACCCCAACTTCTCCCTTTGATCGCTGAAAGCATTCTTGACCATGGCCCATAGACCGGCGAACTCCTCGAAAACGTCGAAGCGCACGAAGAGGGCATGCAAGTCACAGACCTGCAAATGTCCTCCGATCGCACCTACTTCATCACCGCCTCCAAAGACAAAACCGCCAAGGTACCTTTCCCATCCCCCCCTCCTCCCGCCTTTGACCCATAAAAACAAGATAACCAACCCCCCCCCCCAGCTAATCTCCGCCCGCGACCTCGACATCATAAAATCCTACCCCTCCGACACCCCCCTCAACACCGCCGCCATCACGCCCAAAAAGCCCTTCGTCATCCTCGGCGGCGGCCAAGCAGCCATGGACGTCACCACCACCTCCTCGCGCCAGGGCAAATTCGAAGCCCGCTTCTACCACAAGGTGTTCGAGGACGAGATCGGGCGCGTGAAGGGCCACTTCGGGCCGTTGAACACGGTGGCGGTGGATCCGTTGGGGAGGGGGTATGCGAGTGGCGGGGAGGATGGGTATGTGCGGGTGCATCAGTTTGATCGGGGGTACTTTGACTTTGGGTATGAGGTTGAGAGGGAGAAGGGGCGGATTGCGGATTATTAGGACTGGGTTGCGCCGATTGGACGACTGAAGGGCGCATGAGATGGGAGTTTATGCATGGAGCTCAATGAATGTCAAGTGGAGACACAACAGGGTCTTTGTCCCATACCTCTCTCTGCCATTGCGACTGTTCTCCGAGCAGATATCCCTATTCTACCCCACAAGCGTACGGAGGAATACCTACCTTCCCCCTTATCCCGTTCCGTCCCACCTCCCACTTCCCACCTCCCTCACCAACCTCCCCACCCCAAAAAGCCCCCGCAACACACACCACCCCAATCCCCCATCCCATCACACACCGTCCCCAAACCCAGAATCCCTCAGAAGGTTCCAAACCCCTTTGAGCGAGTGACAAAAGGACGTAAAGTGGCGATAGCTCGCGTGGGAAAGTTCTAATCTCCGCCACTCGTCGTCTCTTTGTCTCCTATTCTATCACGGATTCGATTCACCACTGTTGTAGGGGATTTGGTCGGCTGTGTTCAGTATTCGTTGGCGTTGAAATGCTGCGTTTTTGAATACTTAGATGATCGTGATGGAAGACGACAGGTTCAATTCTAAGGGGGGTGCAGATTTGATGAAGCTACGGCAATCATTTCATGGGATTATCTCGTTGGTACAATTGGAAGTATGTGAGTTTGATAAAGACCGTCTGTATGCATTTCATTTTAGCAAGCGAGGTTGTCTGTCTGATAGCCACTTTTGAGCGAAAACGAATAACCTCCACTACCACACCACAAAGATGGAATCGAATATGTACATATTTTGAAAAGAAGCGAATGCTGGCCAGCAGACACTTTTGATGCCAGAAGATGAAGAAGAAGAAGCGAAAGCTAGATGCAGCAAATCAGGGCAAGCAGTGTGGATTTTTCTAGTTTTGGAAATATTCCTCCCCTGATATTCCTTCGAAAAAGGGGCTAGATGCTGGATGATCGGGAGGAACGTCGTCAATCGTAGTCTCTTCACTTGAAATCACATGTCCACATGCCAGCGTAGTTGTCGTGATGCTGCGTGCTGATGAGATAGTTGCACCCAATCTGAGAGTAATTGGGGCGTCGCAAGATCTCCGCATGGCCAGGATCTGCGTAGTTGATTTGCATGTTGGTGGCATCAAGCATTACTTGGCAGACGGTACCGATCTTCGCGTCCTGGATCTCACACAACCAGCCGAGGTAAGTGAGCTCGAAGGGCGAGAGACCTTTGCTGCCGGTGTTGTTGTCCACTTGGGCGATACATTGAGCGGATGAGCCGGAGTTTAGCTCATGGAGCATGGCATTCGCACCATTGTCGGCGTTTGTCTTGGCCGAGTTGGTTGCAAGGGTTGAGCTGTATGTGAAAGGAGAATACCCCATCAAGATACGGTACTTATTGGCGGTCTCGAGAATGGAAACGCCGCCGGACTTTGGAGCGCCATCATTCGCGTTACCAGAGCTAGCAGTTGAGGCTGCTGCAGCAGGAGTCGACCGGATGGGTGTAATTGAAGCTGGTGCAATAGAGGGTGTGATTGATTTTGGAGTGACCGATACTGGTGTCATCGACGCTGGAGTGGCGGAAGCCAAAGAGTGACTAGGGTGGTTCCAGTTTTGGTTGTCCTCATTCAAACTTTGCTTGTTTTCAACTGGTGCAACTGCCAGTTTCACTGGGGCTGCAACGACAACAACGGGAGGTGTAGAGGTTGGTGCAGGTGTTGTCGTTGAAGGTGGAGGTGAATCCCAGACGGTGGCGACGTAGATGTCCTCTATTTCAATGACGTTGCCCACCGTGGTAGTCAGGATCTCGACGGGCTGCTGGCGCTTGTGGTGCTCGTGAGCAAGTGGGTTGCTGAGCTTGACATGAGGATGTGCTAGGGCGCCGGCGCCGAGGAAGACTTGGATGACAACTGAGGCACGCATTGTGATTTGATTCGTAGATACGTGTGTCACGGAGAGGTATCGAGAGAGTTTATAGGATTGTTTGATTCGAGGTTCTTTGGCCTTGAGAGCGTTTGTTGGACGAAAATATCCGTGGCTAGAACGTGGCTTGGAAGAATCAAAGAACAACAAAGGAATGTAGTAGCAAGGCCGAGGCTTGCAGTAAAGGAAAGAGTGGACTTGATCGAACAAGATAAAGAATGGATCTGCTCGAGACAAAGAATGAGTTTGATGTGGTGGGAGATTGGGGGTTGTTGATGGAATGTGGAAGTCTGGTTCAAACATCACGCCTCGACCGCCAAGCTTATTCTAACGTGAAGAAACGTCGACGAGCAGCCAAAGCCGAGCTCCCTTCCGAGCCACCTGGAAACATCACCGCACGATTTTGCCCGTTTGACGCATCCGATGCTCGGCGGTCTTATGCTGATTCGACCGCTGCATTAGGGTTTGAGGTTTGGGTGAGCCGGTACCATCCATCGTGTGGATCGTCAGGAGAGACTGATGGTCATCAGGGGGAAAAGGCGCTCCATCTTCCAAGCCGCTGACTGCATCCTTACCTCCATGTGGATCATTCTGAGAATGTGTTCAGTAGCCCCAGGCGACATTGATCATTCACTGGACACAACGTAGTCTTTCGACTTTCATCGTTGTAGCAAAGCCATGAGTTGTTGAAGATTGGGATTGGCATCGTGGGTGGCTGTCAGGGGCTGCTCCCGACCAAGAGTTTTCGATGATTAGCGGCGAAATAAGCTCCCGCAAGCTTAGCTGAATCAGGCTTAGCTTCTTCCGCAAGGTCTCCATCCCATATCCTACCTTGGCCAAACAGTATTTCTTCTTCATCCAAACTGCCAGGGCTCGCTCGCCTGCTTCATTCACGAGGTATGTGGTATTCTGGTCATGAATGGTCCCGATGAATTCAGATTTGAGATTGACGCGGAGATTGTGACTAGCTATAATCCCTGCCATGGAAGAGAGACACGATCTCATGGTCAATGACAGACCCTTTGCCAGATCCTGGCACCTCTGCAGTTGCTTCGCGATGTTGTATCACACATTGATTAATGTTGTAGGGTTCTGCCAACCTGTACAACATGTCAACATTGATCGACTTGCCGAGTAACGTCTTGAGTCAAACTCACCTTTAGAGAGCCTGATTGAAGTGACAAGCTGAGCGAGAACAGCATATCCTGTGGGGGTGACGAATCGTCGACAGATCCTTGTGTGCATATCCAAGCTCGATGGCGTGATGTCTGTGTAGTCATTGGCTTGGCGCAATCGTCCGCCACGCGTCTTAGTATACTTCCTGTTGTTCGACACGCTGTACTCGCCTCCCGGATCTACTCAGGCATGTCGAACCGCTGTTATGTGGCTGCCATTGATCTTTTAAGACGTACGACCACATGGCTGCAAGACGACCGTGCTTATCGTAGAAGCCACAACGCCCTTCAGAACCTTACCTCGCGATGAATTGGAAGCACCGATAAGCATAGCCCGCAGATGGAACGTGTCGACATGGATTCCTCTCTTCCAGGTAGGGCGTGATCCTGTGAAGCTCTAGCTTCGTAATTCTTTTTCGTGTTTGGACATATACCTTCCCTCCGAGTTCGACGTGTTAAGTAATAGCTGTGTTCACATTACCGTGAGAGGGATTAGTCATGGTACCCATCATGCCTCTTATGTATCAAGCTCTTTGCTAAATCCCACCCAAAAAGAAATGATTTTTGTGAATATCCAAACTAGTTCAGAAACAGACCTGAAAGACAGTCATCGCACCAAGAGTCTCAGACCCAAGGGATCCTTTGAAGGCCTCAAATTGGTTGGCATTCTTTCTCATTATTCAACAATGCCGGCGTGTCTTCATAATCGCAAATACTCAACTATCACACCCGTCGAGTGAGGACAGAGGGGTCTTCCAAACTCGAGAAGGGGTTTCAATAGCTCTCACACAGTGTATTTGTTGCCACCCAATATGATCATCATCCTAATTCTTGAGAGCTCGTCAAGCACGCGCACGGTGTGACAAAGACAAAAGACAGCTTCCAGACGGAAGTCTCTATTCAAGGCTGGTCAGTACATGGTAAGGTCATGAAGGTCTTCTTATATTCTCTTTGCGGAAGGTTACGCTGACCGTAGTGCAAATGGGAGTAGGCACTTGGCGAGAGAGTGGACAAAGACTCGTCATGCTTTCAGCGCAGTATTTCCCTCGGTCCTCAGCCTCCGTGGTCCTTTTTGCTGTATGCGCAATTCACTTTGCTGTAACAATCTGGGACTTCCGCCTTCTGTAATGATTCCTGTGTTCCGCCAAAGCTTCCGGCTCGGCCAATAGGGAAAGAGCTCCAGCCGCTCGATGTTGGAAATCTTTACTAAAGTAGTAATTGGAAGGATTCTCGCTGCATACTTAGTGGCGACTAATGACATCTAGCGCAGCATACAAATCGGTAGCTCGTGCGATCCACAGCCTTTTAATCTCGGAGAATCGTCCAGGCAATGCGCAAATTGATCGAATTGCAGTGAAAACGGAGAGGCCTCTAGGTTATAAGTTTATGTAACGCCCAAGCGCTCTCACGAAACAGCTCGTCTCGAGATTTGGTAAAGTGAAACAGGACAAGACTGTTGGAATACGTTCTCTGCACACTAGCTCAAAAGTCGACCGCTGCGCCGCCTAAGGATGTCGATCTTCCTTAATCTGACACAGACTACGGAGGATGACACCAAAAGTCTTAAGTAGGCGCTAACGGGAGAGGCACCAATGGTCCAAAGCTCGTGGGTGCCTGGTCCCTGTAAGCCTGCTCAAGACGTTGGTGTGATCCTCCGTAACGAATCGAAGTAAGCGTGGTGCTCACTGCTCAGCCCCATGCTAAACATCAACCCTCTAATAGCTGAGATTGACCAGCCCTGATCTTTCCACAGAGCCTGTGAACCCACAGAGTCTGAAGATCATCTGGTTGTTGCATCGTACGATACTTCTCATTGCCACTATGTCGTACATATGTCTCTCATTAGCATGTATCATGATATTTCCCTTGATCAAAGGATCCTCACTTCCACAACAAAGTATGTAAAGTTTAATATAAGATCACTGCCCATAGGCTCTGACTGGAACAGCGCCATTCTCGAACTCCACAGGCGCAGCATCTTCAAAATCAGCTGGCACAACAGGCTGTCCCGTAAGCTGTACACGGAAGGACGTTGAATTATCATCAATCTACTGGTCATCTCTGTCGATAACGGCGACTATCACCGCAGAAACAGTAATACTAGTGGTCAACGGTCGAACGAACGTGACCAGTACAACAACCATTACCAATGCAGAGGTCGACCTGAAAACCTATACCCCTGCCACGAACCTCAACAGCGATGGGACGCAAACCACGGCAGTCGTGGTCACGAATGAGAACTCAATCACGACGCACATTGTGTGAGTGATATCACCCGCTCAATCTACATCACTTACGTAGACTCCAGGGCGTTTCCAACGATCTACTACCAGGATTATCCATCTAGTTACACCATATGTGGAACTCTCCCCACATCATTCAGCGGTGTGGCAACTTGCATAGAGCACAAATGTGTTAACGGCTCAGAATTTGCTGTGACTCATGATGGAGCTCCAAGCTTCGCATTTCCCTCGCATCCGCCCATTCCATGGCCTAAACAGACCATAAGCAACTTTGAGCCGGATCTTCAGGGTTTGACGTACGAGCCGGCATGGGACTCTGGAGGCGATTGGTCACCCCAGCTGCGTCCACTTTTCCCTGACTTGGCAGCCTGGAGTTGTTATGTTCGCCCTTTGCAAGCACCAGATACTCTCAAATTGACGGCATTGTATTTAACAGCGACGTCTACTGCAACAGAATCTGGAGATGTCCCATCTCGCTTACCGATCCCCACCGGGACCCAGCTCCCAATTTACGAAAATGGTGCGAGTCAAGCACCCATAATTACATTAGGTCCTCTTGCTACAAAACCTGAAGAAGCGGCCACTTCGTTACCATCCCTGCGCAACGCACCCGAGTCAACGACTGCAACACGCGCAACGAGCATCATTGAAGGACTCAGCTCAAACCAAATGCCTCCAAACCGACCTACAGATTCAGCAACTATGTCCTTGGGGGTAGCAGCTGGTCATGCAAATGCCCCGACGGTGGACGCAACAAGTCCTACTAGGACATTTAGTTTTAAGCCAGCGCCCATGCCACTCCAAATGACAACTCCTTCGGCCCTTATTGCTCCTCTGGAGAGCCCTGGGCAAGCAGCAGCCGCTGCTTCCTCCGCTATCCCTGTCGGTTCTACTGATAAGCATAGTAACGTGATAGCATCAATGACTCCGCTCTCTGCTGTGATATTCACGTCGACCAACCAACAGGGTTCCTTTATGGTTACAACCTCAGCTGACATACCAGGGGGTTCCAGTACCACAGCACTAGCCGCTATTCCCACTCCGGCCGCAGCACAGGCTCTTTCCATAGGTACCCAGGTTTTGACGGCAAATTCCGAAAACCAGTACGTCGTTGGAACTCAAACACTTGGCCTTGGTGTACCTATCACAGTCGGCACAGGTGATGCTGCAACACCCATCATACTGTACACATCCAGCAGTCACAGCATCCTCGTCATTGGCTCAAATACTCAAACACTACCTGCAAGCCCCACACCACAGGTTCTTGCCGCGCCTGCAACTCTCAACATAGGTAGCCAAACCCTAGTCGCAGATTCTGCAGGTCAATACGTCGCCGGGACCCAGACACTGGCACCAGGCTCGCCGATCACGCTCGGTTCGGGAGATGCTGCTACACCCATCCTACTCCGAACAACGAACAGCAACACCCTCCTCATCATCGGTTCCAGCACTTCCACACTCACAGTCCAAACCCCCCTAATACCCACCTCCATAACCCCCACCCTCACCACTGCAGCCTCAGCTACAACACCGCCACCCTTCACCATCGGTACTCAAATAGTAACAGCCAATTCTCAGCACCAATACATCGTAGGGACCCAAACGTTGATACCCGGCGTAGCGATCACAGTTTCTGGAACGCCCGTTTCGCTGGCGCCGAGTGGGACGCAGATACTTGTAGGGACTAGTACAGATGGCTTGGGAAATTTCATCATGAGCGGGTTGGGTGCGGGACCGGGGTCGACTGTGGGTGCTAATGCATCAGGGGTGGTGCCGTTCACGGCGGCTGCTGCTGTAGGGGTGGTGAGGAGTTTGAGGTGGCTGGTGGGATGGGGGGGCGTGGTGATCGGAGTGGGAGTGATGGTGTGGTTGTAATCTGTAGGTGAGTAGTGTCATGATTTAGTGGAGTGTGGTTGTAGGTTCAATCCTATGTATGTAAGTAGGCTGATGATTTGTATATATTACGAAAATTTATGATATCAGACTCAAGGACCTGAATTGTGCGATCAGATTGGATTGACCATTGCGGAACATGAGTCCATTGCAGAGAACAACCACAGCGTTCATCACCAATTTCCGGCACTCTTATCGTACATATTCATTTCCCTGACTTTAAAGCTGTTCTACTCGTTGATACCCTACGTATCGCGACACATCCATCCAAGAGGTCCACACCTGGTCTCATAGTCTTGAAAACTCGAGATATCAACAATCGATGAAACAATCCCCTGTCCCGGAAAGCTGTGATACTAACTTGTTCGTGGTAGAATGCTCGAGGATGGGTGTAGGTTTATGGGCAGGAATAGGGGGGAGATGCCTAGTGGATAAAGGAGATTGAGGTCGTGGAGAGTGTGGGAGTGTAGGAGGTTGTGGGGGAAGGTAGATATAGGAATGCGTGGGAGGGGGAGGTGGGATTTATGTTTGAATGATCACGATGCGTGCGAGAAATTGGGAAAGGAATCTGTTAGTAGTGAGTTTATTCTGCAAAAGGGTTTTTGGAAAGGGATGCGTTTTGGTTGATGTGGAGATTGTGTATTTGGTGAGATGAGGGGAGAGTTGGAGTGGTATGCGTCTCACTACGCAGGGCAGTGTGGTTTCTTTGGTGGATGGTCGACGTGTAGATGGTAGATTTGGTGATACCCTTTCGTTTTTTGAACTCCTGAGCGCGCCGGTCGGTAAATCTGATTCAGGATTCGCTGTGGCATTCATTGCGATCTCAACTTTCTCGCCATTGAGAGTAGCTGTACTAGGTATCTTTTTTGGGCTCACGCGACTGAATGGTTACAGCTAGTATTTGGAATAATGCTGCTGTCTCACTCCGGTAAATCCCTTTGTTTACTGGGTAACACCTCGAAACGTTTGATTGACCGAATGGCGTTTCGCGTTTCGCGTCGCTAGAAAGGAGTGTTGAATGTTGTGTTGATGATGTATCATCAGCAACCGATCCTATGTTTTGCGTCAACGAGCTACGATTCTCACAACGTTCACGAACAGGGTTCATGACCGTAGAACATAATGGGTGGCTTTCAATGTCCCCATTGCCTTGCCTTATATGCAACCTTGGATCTTCTTGCCAGCCATATGGATCGCGGTGACATAAATCACGGGGTGTCAGCATTCGCAAACCAGGAACCGCAGCCAAGGTCGCAGACTCCCACACCTTTCGTGTCAAGCACACACACAGATACAAGCGGAGCTGATCCCACCGTTGCGTATTTTCGTATCTGGTTCGTGCTTGATGGACTTACCATTCACCGAAGAGAGATCCCTAGCAACGAGAGGTTTGAAGGCTTTTGTGCGCAACTGGCATCCTTATACCACAGACCAGGGTCAAACTTTGTTGTCAGCCAATTCGAGTACGTCCTAGTCACAAAGAAACGCGATGGAGGATCAAAAGCGGAGCCATTCATGGGCTCAGTCTCTTATCAGCGAATGAAGAGCGCTTTACTCGTGGACAAGAGTCCTTGGAGGCATGCTACCATTCGACGAATCGTGACTGTGAGTGGATTGCCCCATTAATTGCTTTGTCATCGTTTCGAGGCTGACGACTGTTGCAAAGGGTCTGTCGGCTCTGGAATCGTACGTGAACATGGGTCCATTGCTCAATTCGTACCAGCCACTAGTTCCAAGTCTTGTGTTGACTCCGCCACCATCATCATTCCGCTGGATATCCCAAGATGAGCACAGGTCTTCGCCCTCGTTCCAGAGTGTAACAATGCTGCCGCAGAAGAATATGTACTTGAAACGACCATTTCAAGCTGCAGAAGCTCCTCCGATACAGCTTTCACTTCCAAACCGGACACGCGTTCACATGGCGGCTGGTCCATCGATACTTCCAGCGCAGAGAACAGCTACACCACATGCGCCGTCACCGTTTGAGCCGTCGCCTTATAAATCATCACCTCTCAAGTGGATCCGACCAGAAGGGCCAGTCAGAAATTTGTTCCAAAGGCCCGTAGCCTTGAAGAAACCTGGACCTGGCTCTGGATCTTACACTCGCATTCGAAAGGCGGATGGTCAGACTGTATTTTTTCCTGCCAGAGGCACACCCCGCCAATTAATCCCCTCACCATTGGCTCAACCTCCAGATTCGATGAGGACTGAACGGCAACGGGCAGGACGGTCTAGTACAGCCCTGGGACATAAGACGTTACCCTCTTCGCCTCTTGTACGACCTGATGAAGTGGTGACCGAACAGACGGCTGAACCCCTGTCTACTAGGGATCCGCCTTTTGATTTCACGACTCAGAGCTCGGCGGAGAGGGCGACTGCAGGGCAAGTAGATAAACCGGTTAATTTCGCCTAAGCTGATTCGAAGGCTGAAGCTGACATGAGTCGCAGACGCAACGGAAGCGCGAATTCATTGATCCAAGTGTCCCAAAAGACAATGACTATGAAGACCCGAGTGACATTTGATTAGCGACGTCTAAGTCGTGAGAAGAAAGTATGATAGCCAGCTGGATGGTACATAGTAACGTGCTTGGGTAGTCTGGGACCTAAGCATAGACGTTTGAATTTTTCCGACATCGTGGACCCATGATCTTCATCAACGTCATGTTCTGTTGCGAGGACTTATCGACGTGAGAAAGCAAACAGATAGAGCAATCGTGAATGTGCGAGGGTTGTCTCCTGGAAGGATAAGTACAATAATGCGGTCTGATTATTCTCCCGTCACTAATATTCTAGCAGTCACCTATACGTGCTGGTAACGAACCCTATATCATTGGCCCTATAGTTTATCCGATCCTATATGTAGCCAATGGCCATCCCCAAGAATGACAGTGAATAATGACAAGACATGATGATGATAACAGAATAAATTGGCATCGTCTGTAGTGGCAAGCTCAATTTACGTGACTCTTATCGATAACAGCCTTGGCATATTCTGGTTCTAGTACTGCAGCCCCACGGGACAAAAATAGAATTCGATGTGGCGGATTCTGTACCAATTCTTCATCTTCTGTTACGCCACCACAGAGGCTTTTTAGATACGATGCCAACGTAAGAAACGATACATCAGTACACCACGAACGGCCAAAATTTATACACTAAAGTCAGCTACTGGTAGTCGATCTGGACCACGTCGATTTCTATTCTTAACCCAGCGTGCTTTACAAGTTATGAATCAGTCCTGTACTATGTATGCAATAATGTTTCCTACGTGTACACCGTGTTGTTTCTATTAGTTCGATCGACTTGCCATCTCTTACAAAGCCTTTCCATTTTGGTAGCGGGTGGATGCCACATGGTTCCTACTCGAGCTGATCCTCGTTCCAAGAATGTGAAGATCGCCTCCAAAATCAGCAAGGCATTAGGGCGAACACACATATGGATGTACGTCTGAACGGAAAAGATCGTGATTTCCCACGCTAGGATGACAGATTGGGCATCTGATTGGTCAGACCTATTCAAGTCAGAAATGATTATCGATTTTACAGCGACATCAGCACCCGGTCATTAGGCTCCATGTACGAAATAGATCAGAGGATCCTATCATGCTGCTTGCCATGGCCCACATGCTAGACGCGTGAATCGAATCGCGAATCAAGTGTTAAGATGTAGGCCATGTGTCGGTCCGGGTGCTGCTGCATTAGTCTGACTATTATGCAGGTCGAGATCACCACCATCAGAACAGGCAGTAGACAGATTTCTGGACACAACTTCTACGCTGTGTGTGCCCACAAGGCCAACGCGAGTTCCGTTGATAAAAAGGAAATGGCCCTCATCGCTATGTTGGCTACTCAGCCTCATAGTATTGTTCGCCATGTTCACCATGTTCGCCAAATTCAAATTCGCTTCTCTAGTATCTTTCTCATCCGTGCTCTTGTGCGAGGCGGGCTTGTACCTTACCGAAGACAACGCCTTCCACATTGCAGCATTCTCAGACCTTCATTATGGCGAAAATGAAAGCAGCTTTGGCATTCCAGCAGACATCCACTCCGCCGCACTAATGCGTCAGGTCCTCGACCAGGAGAAGCCAGACTTGGTAGTTCTGAACGGAGATCTGATTACTGGGGAGAACACGTTCGCGTTCAATTCGACCAATTACGTGGATGAGATAGTTGCACCACTTGTTCAGGGGGGGTATAGTTGGGCCAGCACATACGGCAACCATGACTCGAAATACAATCTAAGTCGCGAGGCGCTGTATACAGAAGAGAAGAAGTATGCGAATGCCTACACTCAGCACGGTCCAGATGGCACGGATGGTGTGACAAACTATGTCCTCCCAGTATTCCCGTCGAAGGCAAGGGGCAACAGCCAGATCCCTATTGCGTTAATGTGGTTCTTCGACTCTCGTGGTGGATCAGCATATCAGAGCCTTCCAGCCAATGTGGACAACATTGACAATTACGTCTCCAACGGCACAGTCTCCTGGTATCGCGCCACTCAAGCTAGAATGCAAAATCAATACGGGATCCTTCCTTCCATTGCTTTTGTTCATATACCTACTTTAGCATTTGTCGATCTCCAAGCCCAGGCAACTCCCGCTGTATCCGGTCCTATTTATCCTGGCCTCAACGCGGATGTTCCAATCGCCCAGCAAGGCTACTCCAATACAGGATCAGAGGCCATCCCCTTCATGCAAGCGCTGCTGGATACGCCTGGGCTGCATTCAATCTATTCAGGCCACGACCATGGTGATAGCTGGTGTGGACGCTGGCCCAGTAGCACATTGCCCGGTTATGGAGTTGGCGGAGGAAGTAGCTACAACAGACCTATCTTGTGCTTTTGTAAGCACTCCGGGTACGGCGGCTATGGTGTCTGGAATAGGGGTGTTCGACAGATACGATTGTCGTTTGATCAGAGTGGCGCCATGAATGTGTAAGTCTTGTTCGACTGTCGATTTTTCCCAGATTATGCCTGTTTGAGGAACGCAGGACGTATCTCGAAAGTCGCACAAATGACTTGGCCTTTCCATCAGCTTCCCATCTACCTCACGACTCTTCCAATCTTATGAGAATGTACTGACTCGGACTCTCCCATAGTGACACCTGGGTGCGAATGCAGGCTGGCACTGTTGTTACAGGTGTAACTCTGAATGCGACGTACGGCAAAGATATATACTCGACGGTGAATGGGGAATAGATATGAAACATTACGGTTGGCCTTTGAATGACTTATGTATTTGATGCCTTTAGATTCTTCCAGGATAATATTAAAGATTAGACTTCAAGAGCTTTTTAGAACCCAGTCCACTTCGTAAAGATGGCTGCTACGCAAGCTCGAGCTTCAAATTATGGGACGGTATGCTGTTTGGGCTATTGTGCTGTATCTGAGACATATATAGACGTCGAGAAAATCTACCTGGAAGGGGATAATGGACGGGGAAGGACCCATCGTGTCATGTTACAAAGTGGTAACGTCGTCAGCGAACATCTTACACAATTACCACAATCAAATAATTGGGTAGTAAAGGCCTCCTGACCTTCAGGACTAAGTCCCCTTACCTTACTGCTAGTCATCTTAATGTACATGATTCGTGGCGAGGTCTAGTGGTTTTATGCCTGAGCGCGGGGAAATGTTGCCCTGAGGTACTGAAGACTAATGTGCGAGGGGGCTGGGCCTGATGCGTGGAGGACTGCTATGTGGGCGCCTGATGTGGGCGCAGATGCGCAGCCTGGAGGCCTAATGCCCTCCGGATTAAGGGGGCCTTCGGTACTCCGCCATGCGAATGTGGTATTTTGCAATATGTCGTATATGTTTGACCTGTTTCAATCAAGACACCTCCAGTCTAATCTGGGGGAAACAATCGATAGCAATTTAAGATGTCTCATGGAGACTTTTATCGAAGTCACGGCTGGGATGGGTGGCTCATGGAAGGAAAAGACAAAAGCACCACCATTGGATTGGCGCCAATAGGAATCGAACTTATTCTCTTATGTATATAATTGAGTAGTGGCTTTAAAGTCAGTCCTCCGTTATCAAATTGTTACTTTAGCACGCGGGTCGCAAAAGGGCTGGAACATTCAGAATTGGGCCTTGGCGCCAAAATCCTTGGCTTGAACGTTCCAGCTTTTTTGCAACCCGCGTGTTTAGCTACTAGAAATCAGCGGCTAATTTTAGCGCGCTAGATGAATCATCGCCAAGACATCTTGACTTTATCAGTTCCTTTCTTTGATGTTACTCTCACACTATTGTACATTACACCACCTTCGAACAACATCCCCACTTCAAGTACACATCTCCAGACACATCGTCTCCGACACTCTCATAACAACCATCACATCAATCCCCTATCACTCAAACATCATCACCGTACCTCCTTCAAAATGTCTGACGATTGGGACACTGTCACTAAGATCGGAAGCAAGACGGGCGGAGGCGCCTCACAGCGTGAGACCGTCGTCCGTGGCAAGGGTGCTCTGAACGCTGCCCAGCGTACCGGAGCCATCATCGGCACAGAGAAGAAATTCGCTACTGGTAATATCGTGAGTCGCACCTCCGTCCCCCGATTGAAAGAAATTACCACCTGTCCATTACCAACCACATCCGCATCCTCCGACAATATCCTACTTCGGTCACGTATCCTTTAAGTCTATCAGCTACTAACACAAATCCCACAGGCCAACAAATCCGGCTCCGAAGGCCAACGTCTCACAAAGGTCGACCGCTCAGACGACATCGTCGCTCCTCAAAAAGTCCCTCAAGAAATCGGTGTCAATATCCGCAACCGTCGCTCCAAGGAAGGACCGTACAAGATGACTCAAGCGCAGTTGGCGCAGAAAGTGAACGCTCAGGCGAACGATATCAAGTTGCTGGAGAGTGGAGATGCGATAAAGAACCAGGGGTTGCTGAATAAGGTAGCGAGGGTACTGAAGATCAGTCCGAAGACGGGGTTACCGTTAGATGATAAGTAGAGGATGCATGATTATTCTGGAGTAAAGTAGAGGGTGGAGGCTAGCGATGCGAAAGGGAGCAAGGCGATCGGTGGGTCATGATTGCAGATTGCATGCACTTGAGCTATAAACAAGTCTCAGATGAGACTGGCATTATGACATAGATGATATCAATGAGAGGTGCAAGTGAAGCCGATGCTCCTATCTGTTCTATTTATATGTTGTTTGACGTTGATATACAATACTACTACTGCCATGGGTATAAATGCAGAAAACTACCGACATATCTATCTATATACCACCACATAGCCAAAATCCTAGAAAACCCTGCTTCTAGCCAAACCACAGCACAACCCCTTCACAACTTCTCCTTCAATATCCGCTTCATCCTCCTCTCAACAGCATCCAAATACTCATCCGTCGTCACATAATCCTTCCTCTCCAACAACCCACACGCCAACGCCAAATCCTTCGTCATAACTCCCTCCTCATCCACAACATCAACACACGCCTTCTCCAGACTCTCCGCAAACGCCACAACCTCCGGCGTCTCGTCCAGCGTCCCCCTCTGCACCAGCCCCCTCGTCCACGCAAAGATACTCGCGATCGGATTCGTCGACGTCGCATTGCCCTTCTGATGTTCTCGAAAATGCCTCGTCACGGTCCCATGCGCCGCCTCGCTCTCGAAAGTCTTGCCGTCCGGCGTGATGAGCACAGAGGTCATGAGTCCCAGGGACCCGAACCCTTGCGCGACGATATCGGATAGGACGTCGCCGTCGTAGTTCTTCAACGCCATTATGTAGCCGCCGGAAGATTTCATCATCTGCGCGACCATGTCGTCGATAAGACGATGTTCGTACCAGATCTTCCTCTCTTCGAACAGCGGCGCATACTCCTTCTCATAAACCTCCTGGAAGATATCTTTGAACCGCCCGTCATATTTTTTCAATATCGTATTCTTCGTGCTCATATACAAAGGCAGCGATTTACTACATGCGAGTTTGAAACTCGCATGCGCAAAACCCCGTATCGATTCATCGGTATTATACTGCGTCTGCGCGACGCCCCCTCCCTCTCCAAATTCAAACACCTTTGTCCATTCCGGCTCTCCCTTCGCAGGCGTATATACCATCTCCAACGTCCCAGGCCCGGGCGCAACCATATCTTTCGCTCGGTATTGATCGCCAAAAGCATGTCTGCCGATGACGATCGGCTTCTTCCATCCGGGCACCAAGCGCGGTATCCGAGGGATCACGATCGGTTCTCGGAACACGGTTCCTCCCAGTTCATTCCTAATCGTGCCGTTGGGGGATAACCACATTTTCTTCAAGTTGAACTCTTTCACGCGCGCCTCGTCGGGCGTTATGGTGGCGCATTTCACGCCCACGCTGTACTTCTTTATGGCTGCTGCGGCGTCGAGGGTGACTTGGTCGTTGGTTTCGTCTCGGTAAGGGAGACCGAGGTCGTAATATTTGAGGTCGATGGTGAGGTAGGGGTGGATGAATTTGTCTTTGATGGTTTGCCAGATTATACGCGTCATTTCGTCGCCGTCGAGCTCGACAATTGGGTTCTTGACGCGGATTTTGCTGGATGAGGCCATGGTTCTGGATGAGGGGGGAAATTGCTTTTGGTGGACAATTGAAGGTGTTCGGAGCAAGTGTAAGAGTGATGTGGAAGGTTTCGTTTGGATGAGTTGTCGCACTCTTGAGGCCCACAAGGCGCTCATGACAGAAGTGGAGGACAAAAACCCTTTTGAAGGAGTCCGTCACTGGTGGGATGTTGCGGGGATTAGCACCGGCATTTAGAATGGCTATTAGCGGCTTTAACCAAGCTTCAGTGAGACTTGGCAATGTCGCTCTTCCTTCCGGTACTGTATACATTATCGAGTCCTCCGTGTGGACTTCTTGGTGATGTCAATTATTCCGCTTATAACGGATAGTGGTTATGAAAGGTTGTCGTGGCTCCAAAACGAGCGGAATTTTGCTTGAGCTGTCCCCGCGGCCCAACCATCTCACCTTCTTTTGAACCAAATGTCAGTGTCCCAGCATATATTGTGCTGTAGTATAATGATCCATGAACAGAGCCTGTGAACACTCGATCGTTGAGGTGGAAATCATCCTGGCAAATTCGAAAACGAGGTTTCGAACAACCAAGAACAGTCTCCTTCGATAATTCGAAAGTTGCGGGGTGGGCACATATTCGCACTTTCCCAACTATAACAAAGATTCAGGGTACGGTCCGTGAGACCATCCCACCTGAACGTTCAATTAGATCAATGTGGTTGAATGTATAACGCCGAGTCTATGCAATTCGTAAAGTAGATTATTGGCTCGCTGTTTTCATGTATTTTCCTCCTCAGCTTCTGGCTCAGGGCTCAACCTCTTCACCGCCGCCCCGCTACCTCCCTTCGTCCTTTTTCTAGACTTGCTGCTTCCACCTTTTGGCCTATATGCGTCATCATTCTCCCTCTTCCTCTTCCCTTTGATAGCAGGCTGCTCGCTGCCACCGGCAATGACATAGCCTTCTTCGTCGAGTAGCTCTTCCTCTGGTTCCTGCTTGTGGAGTAGAGCACTGGATGCACGCTTCCTTGATGGCTTCACGCTACCTGTACTTGCCAACGAAGGCGGCTTGGGCGATGGCTTCGCTCTTTGGCTTGCTAATTCAGAGTGGTTTGCGGATGGGGCTGGGACCTCTTTCTCAACATCATGGGTTACTGCCTTGGTATCAGAATGGGCGCGGAGCCAGTTGTACACCGAGACGGGATTATGTAATTGGGCATCCTTCTCCTTCTCCTTCTCGCTGGGCTTTGGGCGGCGCAGAAGGGGCGAGTGAGAATCTTGAGGTTCGGTTTCGAGGTAGTTATCCAAGCTCGCCAGATACTCCTCCTCATGCGTAGTGGCGAGATAGCTTGTTGGAGATGCACCAACAAGATCGGGTGGCATGCCGGACGGAGGGACCGAAGAGATCGTAGTGTGAGTTATGCGGGAGAGTTTGGCAAGTGATCGAGGCGCCATTGATGCGTGTGCCGCATCGATGATCGTCTTCAAGGAACTTTCTGTTTGTTTGAAGTTATCGAGCGTGATGTAGCCGCCGTAGAATTCAGCTTCTGCTTCTATGAGCGCTGCAAGAGCGCCTTCAACTTCAGGGGGCTCGTGTTGGTCATTGTCTGGCTCGAGATCTGGGACATCGGATGCGTTTGGTGTGGGTGAACGGAGATCGTACCGGAAGTGGGGAGGGAGTCTGGTGGAGTCGTTGATGTCTAAAAGAAGATCGAGAAGTTGGCTATTTGTCGAGACATTAGTGACTTAGCTGAAATACCGGATGCGAAGCTATAGCTACTCGTTCTCTTCTTGAAGACGTCTGGCGATTCTCTCACTATGGTGCTCATCCTCGTACAATCGATTGTTCTCCCGCATACGCTCCTTGAAAGTATGCCTCATCTTCATGTACTTTTTCCTATGGAGCTTGTTAGCTTGGGCAGCTCAACAAGCTGAAAGAAGTATATACTTGTAGGACTTGTACTTTGGCTTGCTGGGGTCCCCACTAGCCATCGGAGCAGCGTCCAGTCGTGCTCGGTCTGCATTGTTGACAGTGGGAAAAGACATATTAGGCACGTTGCTTGAAAAGCTATTGGCTTTGGACCAGTCCTTAGGGTACTTAACGCGTCTACATTAATGACTTGCAGATGATGAAGACGGGACGAGGGAGTATCAAAAGACTTCCGACTGTCGCGCTAGCTTATTCTGGCGTAGTCAAAACTCCTGCGAAAGCTTGGCGAGTACGAGACTGCTATCGGAAATATGCTGAACATTTCCAGTCAATGTGGTCGATCTTGATGCATTAACATCATAGATACACTCGCCGTTTTCAGTCAAGACATGTTCTCTGGTGATGGCAATTGGAAAAGCGGAGCTTTTTGGTCTTAGTGTTTGACTAATTGCGGGATAGTGCATGATTTCCTTGGTGCTGTTTGGTGGTTGCTTGACACAAGAGAGGTCTCAGTATCCTGACATCTTCAAGTGACAAGGTAACAGCCAAAAATGGGTCGCCATTCGACAACGATCACTACGACAACAATCAGCCCATCACTATCTTTCTCAAGGAAACGAAAGCGAGATCATAGTCCCACCGCAGAAATCGAAGTCGATGTTGCAGCTCCAGAACCTCCGTCTAAAAAAGCTCTTCGGAAAGCCAAAAAGGGCAAGACTGCCCCTACCACCGAAGTGAAAGTAAAGGTCAATCGTGCAGTCGCGGCTTCAGATGATGTGTCGGATGAGGAGGTTAAGGCGCAAGATGCAACACCCTTGCGCTCAAAGTACGGTATATGGATTGGCAATCTGCCATGGACAGCTACAAAGCCAGATCTACGGACTTTTCTCACCAAGGATACTAATATCACAGAGGACATGATTACTAGACTTCATATGCCACCACCCAGCAGAAGCGCTCTTACGTCTTCAAGGCAGAAGATCAAGCCGCAGAATCAGGGTTTCGCTTATATCGATTTCTCTACAGAAGCAGCATTGGCTGAAGCATTGGCATTGAGTGAGAAGCTACTCAGCGGGAGGAGGGTCTTGATTAAAGACTCGAAAAGCTTCGAAGGCAGACCGGAAAAGTCTAGGGAGGAGGATGCTTCGCCTGCCAATTCGGGGAAGCCTCCGAGCAAGCGTGTTTTCATTGGGAATTTAGGGTTCGACACCACGAAGGAGATGTTACAAGATCATCTGGCGCGCTGTGGCGAGATTCTGGACGTCTTCATTGCTACTTTCGAGGACACAGGAAAATGCAAAGGTTATGGGTGGGTGGAATTTGCGGAGCTGAACGCTGGCGAGGCTGCGGTGAGGGGATGGGTGAACTATGAGCCGGACGGGGACGCCGAGGATGTAGACGATGAGATAGCTGAGGCACTGGCGGATCAAGTCAAGCCAAAAGCGAAGCCAAAAATACGAAAGTGGTGGGTAAACAGACTTGGTGGTCGGCCACTCCGCATGGACTTTGCGGAGGGAAAGGATGTGAGATATAAAAAGCGTTATGGCAAGGAAGGCACAGCACGGACCAACGGTGAGATAACGACCGATGGGGTAGATCCTTCTGGTACGGATAAGCTTGATGAGAAGAGTAGCCCTGCTGCTGCTACCAACGGCAAAACGCCATACCCAACGAGGCAGTATCCGAAAAAGGTCGATCCACGAACAATCAAACCAGGTGCAGCTCTTGCTGCTGCCCCACGGCTGACTGGCGGAATTGTCGAAAGCAAGGGGAAGAAAACCACATTTGCATAGCTTGTAGGCGAGTGGAGTATGATACACTCAAAAGCTCTATAGGGTGCATTTCATATTTTCTCACCATGTAAATCTTTCCAAAATAGACAATACGCTCTGCTGCTACTTCGTGCTTTCGCGCTCCCTCAAGGTTATGGAAGATTTTCTACGATTCCACAGCCAAATCCTCTGACGCCATTGCTGAGTACCACCAACTCGCCAATTCTAATGCTGTCCTTCAGAACGATGCCTTCTTTGCAAAGACCATGCTCCAATGCGTATCTACGTGTGGTACCCACATTCCCGCCGCAACTTACGTGAGGCGTGATCCAGTGTCCACCACGCAAGAAGTAAGGCGTGCATATACTTCCCTCCATAATTTCGTTACGGCAATTGAACAAAAGAACTTCGGGAAACCCTGTATGGTCTTTCTTGAAGGGCAATTTTGCACGGAGATTGTTATAATGCTTCCGCCGACTCGTCTTGTGTTTTGTGAAAAGACTAGGTTTTGTAGGCTCACTCGAGACGAAGACTCGGAAGTTTGGAGCCGATCGGGATATGAAACGATCAATAAGCGAGTATAACGAAGTGGGAAAGAGTGAACTCAGTGGGACAGCGTTCGTTTCTATTGCGCTGATACTGATATCCCCAACGGATGAAAGCACCACCCTAAGCTGTGACTCTGTTGTTAGTGTCACCATCAATGATAGTCATCTCAGGGAAAGCGTACTCTGAGTGGGGTGCTACAGTCAGATGTGTCCTCCTTCAAGTGGGCGTATAGATGGTCCTTCAGACTAAGAATGTTCGTTTGGCAGGCCTCTGGCCATTGGAATGCCTTGACTGCGGCGAGCATTCGATCTCGATGATAATCGAGCATGTAGAATTGGGATGATTCCCAGCTGTCTGGAGTAAATGGCGCGTTGGATGGACACTCTAAGAGAAGTTTGTCGCTGAGCAGAGTCGTGATGATCTCGAAATTATCTGCATTAGTGATGGCGCCCATGATATGATTTCCATTGGGAGCGTGGAGATCGGAGCTTGTCATTGTTGGATATCGTCAAACTTATAGTGTCCAGTGGCATGTCTGGGTCAAATCAATATTCGCTTAGTGATATAACTACCATTCACAGGACAACGCCTGTAAACGATCAGGTCTTATCGAGCGCAGAGGGTGTTTGAGCCATCTATTTCTTGCGGTACGAATGATGGCCGTGAATAGATACGTAGCAAGTGTGTGGTTTTATTGGTATTGCAGTATGTAATTTCGACGGCCAATTTGGAAAGGGACTTTGTGAACTTGAAGAAGGAACGAAGAAATTTAGATGTACATTGGAATTGCTGACGTACAATGCTTGGGCATACGCCTGTATTGATTGTCTTCTAGAAGGAGAATGATACAAGTGGAAAGGGCATACGGTTCAGACAGAGCAGTTCACGATTGCCTTCAGTCTGCATGGCCGCGCATGAATAAGCCTCAGTTTTCAGACCAAATAATCCTCTCCGTCGAATTTGAATGCAAAGACAGTGAGATCTATCGAGAATTTCCATTATGGTTGTGTTGACGTAGTTTGTCGGGAAAGTTTGGACTCGCCTCGCAAAATTTTGGAGATCGCCGTTCGATCCGAAGTAGCAAAACGACCTAGAGAGCGAGAGAGCCAAACAGCTCCTTACCATCGTCCACTTGCTACAATCAAGACGTCAAGGTCTTTCATCATCAATGATTGGCAGCAAGGGTTGAAGTGCTGATTCCATCTCCTCCGACATCTTCGACTCCGGATGAAAATATGTCCGCCGACCCTGTACCAATACCTGTAGCCAATACTAATCTCGGCACATCCTCCCTCTCGTCAGACGTATCATCTCTGCCTGTGTGGGATCGTTTTGCAATATGGGCATCAGAGAACAAAGCTGTGGTTTACACGATAGCAGGTGTTGCGGTGGTTATCTCGGGGGCTGGAGTAGCATATTATCTCTCGGATTCGAGGAAAAGTTCTGCGGCAGATGAAAAGAAGAAGCCAAGCAAGAAGGAGAGGCGGAGAGCAAAGCAAGAGAAAGAAGAGAGAAAGAGCCCGCCAGAAGCTAAAGCAATCCCCGAGCAGCCCAAGGACAGTATGTGGCTCTGCTGCCCCTTCCAGCCCGACATGCTCACATTTTCCCAGCACAAGCTAGAGCGCCCACAGTCGAGTCAGATCCATTGGAAGGTATACCCCAGATCGATGAATCTACGCTCGAGACGTTATCAGAACAGGTAGCTTGCCTCTCTCGCAGATAACCTTCCCTGAGACTGACCAAGTTCAGGATCGAAAAGAGTACTCTACCAAGCTAAAGGTTGCCGGCAACAAGGCTTATGGCGATAAGAGCTATAATGACGCGATCCAACTTTATGGCAAAGCTATCCTATGCAAACCAGACCCCATATTCTACTCGAATCGAGCGGCATGCTACAATGCGCTGGGCAATTGGGACAAGGTTGTCGAAGATACCACAGCAGCGATCAATCTGGACAGCGAATATGTGAAGGCGCTGAACAGGAGGGCGAACGCCTACGAACATCTCGAAAAGAACAGTGAAGCATTGCTGGATTACACAGCAAGTTGCATCATAGATGGGTTCAAGAATGACCAGAGCGCTCAAAGCGTAGAACGACTACTAAAGAAGGTAGCCGAGGCCAAGGGTAAAGCTATTCTTCAAGGAAAGGAGAGGAAGTTGCCAAGCCCTACGTTCGTTACCAATTACCTACAAAGCTTCAGACCGCGGCCGCCACCCCCCGGATTGGAGGAGACGGCCAAATTAGATGAGGAGGGCGGCAAAGGTAAGCTACGGGCAGGTTTAGTGGCTATGGAGAAGAAGACTGGTGAAGGTTACGAGGCTGCATCCGCGGCATTTGACAAAGCTTTGGAACTAGGAGACCTCGCCGAGCAAGAGGCTTTTGCGTACAATATGCGTGGAACTTTCAGGTATCTCCGAGGAGAGAATGACGACGCATTGGATGACCTTACAAAAAGTGTGGAGCTTCAGCCCACACTGACTCAGAGCTACATCAAGCGAGCCAGCATGCACCTTGAGCTTGGTGAGATGAATTAAGTTCGTGTGCTCGTCTCGTTAACTGACAAGAATAGGCAAACGGGAAGAAGCTGCAGATGATTTTTCGAAGGCAATGGAACAACAAAAGGACGACCCAGATATCTATTATCACCGAGCTCAGCTCCACTTCATCTTGAGCGAGTTTGCTGATGCCGCCAAGGATTACCAGAAGTCAATTGATCTGGACAAGGACTTTATATTTTCGCATATCCAGCTGGGAGTGACTCAATACAAGATGGGTTCAATTGCTTCATCAATGGCCACCTTCCGAAGATGCATTAAGAATTTTGACAAAGTGCCCGATGTGTATAATTACTACGGAGAGCTGCTTCTTGACCAGCAAAAGTACCAAGAAGCCGTGGAGAAATTTGATACCGCCGTGGAGATGGAAAAACAGACCAAGCCACTCGGCATGAACGTGCTGCCGCTCATCAACAAGGCATTGGCGTTGTTCCAATGGAAGCAAGACTTTCAGGAAGCTGAGAAGCTGTGCCAGAAGGCGCTCATTAGTCTGTATCTCCCGTCGTCTAATTACCTTCTCATACTAATGACATATCAGTTGACCCTGAGTGCGATATTGCCGTGGCGACGATGGCACAGCTGTTGCTTCAACAGGGCAAGGTCACCGAAGCACTCACGTACTTCGAGAGAGCCGCCGAGCTGTCAAGAACAGAGGGCGAAATCGTCAACGCTTTATCATACGCAGAAGCAACAAGAACGCAACTCGAGGTTCAAGAAAAGTACCCTCAGCTTGCTAGCAGGCTGCAAGGTATGGGAGGTAATATTGGAGGACAAATGCGATAACGGGTTATTCGCTTCGAGACCACGACAAATTATCCAGGTTCCCTACAGACGGGGAATTCTTTGTACCATGCATTAGTATTGTATCTAGTCGATTCTCCACTTTCGAACTTTTATATGGCGAAAGATCCGGTTGGATGCTCTTTTGTCTCTAGACTTTGTACCATAGGCTATGGAGATCCAAAGACAAACATGCAGTCTCCTGGCTCACGACCTTGAAGTATGCAACATTGGGACGATGGGATTGGACATATCTCTGATACACAGTGATAGATAGGTCCGTTGATCAGCAAATCAGGCAAAGGCAAGTATCTATTGTGAGCATACCCTACAAGCAGCACACCTATCAGCGTCCGACGATTGACCTTCATTAACGATGAAAGCTAGGTTGAAGATCATCTGCAAGCATTGATCGGTGGCTGCAACGTCTTAGACAACTTTGGTGAGGGACAAATTGCCAAGCTACGCTAGAACAAATGAGCTAGCGTCGAAACCCGAGGCCGTTCAAGATTCTTTTTTCCGGTGCAATCTATGTCATCAATTTTGTAATACTTTTAAGGCCGCCTCTTATTATTGTGTCAGACTCATACAGCCTTGATGCTGGTCATCTTCAATAGTAGACCACTAAATATACCTACCAAATACGAACACCTTTCGTCCCCATTGTCTTCCATTGGTGTTGGAGCCTGATGCTACTGCCTTGACTGCTGGCTTGTGACCGTTTCCGCTAAAGTATTCCGTGAAGAGAGGGCGAGGCGCCGACCACAAGCCTATAATGGGGGCACCAAGACGGAAGGACCTCATCAAAAGGAGAAGGAGAGTGGAGGATGACGGGGAGGAAGAGGAGGGATCAGTAGCTGCCGTCATTGAGGAGGACTCTATGAGCGAGGGTTCCGCCGTGAGCGACGCGGATGATGATGCGCATGCAGAAGGAAGTGATGGTGACGATGTCGCATCGCCTATCCGTGATAGCTCAAAAGATGATCCTGTGGCAAATGGACATGAAGAAAAGTCTCAAAACTCCGGACCGCAGTTGTCCATAGGTGCGGCTCAATCCTCGCTGACGGTGAAGACGAGCGACACGCAGGCGATGATGAATGGACTCCAGGTCTCAGGAGTCGAGGATATAGGGGTGGCGTTTGAGAACATGGGAGAGCCAGTGGTGCACCCGCTACAGAGTATTGCACAAGACCAAGCGGAGACACCAAATACGAATCCTATTGGTGAAAGAAGGCGCCGTGAACACGAAGAATACAAGAAGAAGAGGGACGCCGATCCAGCTTTTGTTCCCAACCGAGGAGGATTCTTCATGCATGACCATCGGTCTGCTGCGCCTGGTCAGAACGGTTTCAGACCTTTCGGAAGAGGCCGTGGGAGAGGACGTGGAGCCATGGGTGGTTCTTTACCATCGTCTAGGTATGCCCCAAAATTCTTAACATTTACATACGGAACTACAGATCGCTCACTACACGGCAGTCAACCCTTAGGACCTGCTGACGCTCCGTGGGCCCACGATCTCCACGATGTTGTTGCACAGCCTGATATACCAACTATCTCCGAAAAGGGACCGGCTTCTGGGCCAAACCTTGAATCCGCACCAGCCAAAGGGCAACCGCCAAATAGGTCATTCTCAAGGACCACCAGGCTTGGAAATGTACAGATTCGGGTTCTCATTCGGGGCATGTCAGACCCAATAGTATTTTCGGCAGTACCTGTCCATCAGCATACACGTCTCCCTCATCATCGACCACCACTTCGACGAGACAAACCAGTTCGAATATCTCTGCCCGAGATGCCGATCCGGTACATATTTCCATCGATGGAGCGATCGTTCATTTTCATACCAAGGGCTTTGCGACCGAACCAACAAGGTTTTGGCAGGATACGGGGACGAGGAAGCTTTGGAGGTGGATACAGTACATTCGGCGGTCTTTCAAGCAGGAGGACAAGCGCCTATGCTGGCAGCGCTTATTCTCCGAGCCTGGCCCTGAGCAGGCGGTCGTCGCTCGCAAGAGAGGTTATTGCAGAAGGTGTCGTCTCGCCTGGTGGTGCGACAGTCTCAAGGATGGCGCCTATCGTCCGCTTACCCCCTGCAGGCGAGCAGCAAGCGTCAAGTCAGCAATCATCAACAAGCGCTACTATACCTCCTGCAGTTGACCTACCCCAGGTACCGTCATACCCGCTTCCCCAGAAGCCTGCATTTCGCGAAAATCGTCCTACTGCTCTCCCCATGCAACACCCTAAGCCTCAGAGGACGTTGCAGGTCGCAGATATCGACTCGCCCGCCACCCTGGAATTCAACCCACCACAGCAACAGCAGCAGCTGCCTTTCCATCAGCAAGTCCCGTCACAGATTACTGGACCAGCATTTCCAGCTGAATACCCACATTCTCGACACCCATCTCATCCCAGCCAAGCATCTGGTGGAACACCACTTTCTCAAATACCCGACAGAGCTGTACATGCTCAGCCCTTCCAACCTTACCCTTATCAGTATCCCAACTACTACCCACAGCAACCTCCACCACCACCCATGTTCTTCTACCCACCCCCGGATCAAGTCCCAGGTGCGCCCTCTGCATCCGCACCAGCCTTTGTCCCAGGTCAGCAATATCACTACCCAATACCTTTCGTGCCTGCGCCTCCGCCACAATCGCAGACAGAGCCGATCACACAAGGAGGTATGGTCGCTCAGGAGATCAATGGAATGGTCTACTATCATGACCCCTCTCAGGTCCCGGCGAAAACCGAAAACTCCGTACCTTACCCTCCTCCAGGATATGCCATGTTGCCACCTGGAGGTATGATTGGGATGGGTGGCGTGATGACGCCCCCAGTCTACTATCCACCTTCGGTTCCAGCCTTCTACCCTCAGCAATGAGAACATTGCGCTGGCCCTAATCCACGTCGAATTCATCCTTGTTATTCAGCGTGATGCGTGTACATTTGCAAGCGTGCCGATTCAGAGTTCATCTATTTGTAATCGGCTAGTTGGCTGTAATTCCAAGATTCCTTTCTACTCCATTGGGTTCTCTATTGTTGGGAATTTCCTACATGTCTTCAATAGACAATTGAGACGGCGCAAGCTGATAGGTTTATCTGGGCAAGCCGCGCGGAGAGCATGCACTTCTTCTTTATCGCCCGACCTTCTTGCACTACCTCTTGTATAAAAAACATCATGATCTGGCTAGTTGATAACAACGCAACCACTTTGGCACATAAACCGAATAATATCACTCTGCTGTCCTTTGTAGATCCACATGAATGTCGAGTTCTCGTGACTTTGGCGCTACCTTGTGCATCCTTTGTACGGGCGCAGTGGCGTATGTAGGTGGCCGACTGGAATGTTGTAGCAGGCGAGGCAAGGTGATGTCGTAGATTCAATATTTCATACGTCGAGGACCTAGCCAGGCAGAAGCCATCTCCGTCTTTCCCCGCTTCATCTTCTACTACCTTACCTACTTCATCCTTTCGATCTTCTCCCTCCCAACCCTTCATGACAGCTCTGTCTGTTGTATGTGACATTTCTATCAAAGAAATATAGAAGGACAACTTCTACAATACTTTATCGCTAGGACCAAGATCCTAAGTGTCGTTCTAAGCTTCGCCATCTTGAGGCTGTTGACTCATCCGTCATGGCAACCCTCACACCGGCATCTTCGCCAGATATGATGATCACCATCAAGATCGTCTTTGCTGATAAAGACGAGAATCGTAGATTCAAGCTCCCTCTGAAAGAACTCGGGGCAAACTTGCTCCCTAACAAGGTACGTCTCACAGTCCTACATGCAGCCTCACATCAACAACTCCTTTCGATAGCATCAGAACATTGATATATGCTTGCGATCGTTTTCGATTTGCCTACGAGATACTGAGATTAGAGGTCTATCTAGCTCCGCTCCTTACTCAACATCCCATCAAATCAGAATACCCTCTTTGAGCGCTATTCCGACAGCTCTTCATCTTACATCACTCTTGACAGCAGCATTCCATCTGTCTACAAACAGCTCTATCGTGCTGCAAAAGCCAAGCAGAAGCTCAGGATCCGAGTCACCGTTACTGACAAAAAAGCTCCCGAGCCCATCGAGATGCTAAAGCCTGGACTAGCTCTCCCTGAGCGACTTTCCACTCGCTGCTACGTGCACCCATACATTTCGGATCCTGTCAAAACGGAGGATGAATCACAGGATTTGATGAGTAAACGACACACTCCTCTAGAGCAGTCAAGAAATCCCTCGTCCGCCACCCTTGTTACGCCTGCCGATCTCAGCGCTGAGGCCCCGTGTGAAGCGTTAACATCTTCAATGGGCTCACCAAAGAAGCCGTACTATTGGCCCATGTCTCAAGACAGTGGCTTTTCCGAAGCCACCAAATCTGTGTTCGAGAAGAAAGACGGGGCTTCAAAGCACACGGTTGTCAAGAAGCAAGCCGACGATGAGGCTCCAGTACCCCGATTTTTCACTGATAGGGAGGACTTTCTCACTCAGCACGCTAACATCACTCAAAAGATTGAATCACTCTGTCGTGCACCTACTCAGTATACCTCTCCTCCTGCGACGAGTTTCACTATTTGTTGCAACAATTGCGATAACGCCATCCCAGATGTCCATTGGCACTGTGGCATTTGCGATATGGGTGACTTCGATCTCTGTGGGGATTGCGTCGACAAGGGCATTCTATGCCTAATCGAGGACCATTGGTTGATCAAACGCTCAGTAAAGAATGGCAAAGTAATCCCCAGCACCACTGAAACCATTGGCCCCAAGAAGAATGCCAAGGTCGAGCACGAGGAGAAGGTGCCTGGTGCTTTCACCTCAGAAATCAAGCGTGAAGAAACTCGCGAGCCACTCGATATGAGCCGTACTTGCAACTGTTGCGTCGGTGGTAAGCAATCTTCAGATGCCGATCATGAAAATATGCTGACATTATGTAGTTTTCGACGAGTCCAACTTTGTCACATGTCTCATCTGCGAGGACTATGATCTTTGCATACCGTGCCATGTTGGGCTTAAGCATGGCCATCATCCTAGCCATAGCTTTGCTCCTGCTTCGAGGGACACCCAGCTCACATCGCTGGCGCACCGCCTCTGCGCTCCGGGCCGCAACGTGCGTCACAACGCGATATGTGACGGTTGCGATAAGGTACGTCGTAATCATCCTCGCCGATCTTCGAGTGCTGACGAGAATAGGACATCTATGGCATCCGTCACAAATGTTTGAATTGCCCTGACTGGGACTATTGCTCATCATGTATCAAGGCCGCCCAAGTCACCCACCACGGGCATCGCTTCGTATCCGTCTATGAACCATTCCGGGAAAACACAGTAAAATGCCGCAGCTCAGCTGATCAGCATCACATCGGAATCTTCTGTGATGGTCCGCTTTGCAAAGGGAAAGATTCCTACATCCAGGCGGATAGATACAAGTGTGCTGTCTGCCATGACACGGATTTCTGCGCCAACTGCGAAGCTCTCCCAAAGTTACAGCACAATCGTACTCATCCTTTGATCAAATTCAAAACTCCAGTCCGCAATGTTTCGGTCACCACGACAGGCGACAAACCAAACGGCGAGCAAATGCGCACCATGGGCGATCAATTACCTCAGACTAGCTCCAAGTCCACGGAAACTACTCCAGCTGCGCCATCAGCCAATGCTGCCACTCAGGTTCATACTGTTGCTGAAGTCAAGCCTATTGCAGCCGCCAAGGACGAGCCTAAGGGAGAGAGTGTTCAGCCTACCACTGCCTGCGAGCTAAAAGCCCTTTTCATCCGTGATTGTGTTCCCGACGGCGCAGTCATGTCACCAAGCACACGCTTCAACCAGACCTGGGTTCTTTATAATCCAGGACCCAACCGTTGGCCCGCAGGCTGCTCTGTCTGTTATACCGGCGGTGACAGCATGTTAGATGTTGACCCTGTCCATCCCTCCCACGTGAATCAAATGTACAAAGCAACTACAAGCAACGCCACTGAACGCGTGATTGAGGTTGGTGAGGAAGTGGAGTTCCATGTAGTGATGAGGACACCTGAGCGCAAGGGTAAAGCCATCTCCTACTGGCGCCTAAAGGATGCCACGGGTTTACCGTTTGGCCATAAGCTTTGGTGTGATATCGAAGTCGCTGATCGCGAGCTAGAGGCTGGAGTGGAAGTGCAGACTGGGCACGCTACTGGTATCTCGAAGCAGGCCATTGATGAGGACGAGGTCCAAAAGGAGGATGAGCAGAGTGGGAGCAAGATGATCTTCCCTAAGCTCGACAAGGAATCTCCGGTGTCTAGCACCCACGAAGCTCAGACCTCACCTGCGCCATTGGCGCCTACAAGCGTCGAGAACAAGGACTTGCTCGAAGATGTGGAGAGCTTAGAATTGGATGACGGGAGTGACAGCGAGGACGCTTTCTTGACCGACGAGGAGTACGAGCTGATCGCCACCGACGATGAGATGGAGACGGCGAAGAACGGAAAGAAGTAGAGTTCAACAATCTACTGGGGAGGATGGGTCGCTCCATCCTATGGCGTAGAAGGGTGAAGTCAGAAGTCAGAAGTTCGGAAGAATTGAGTACATGATGAGAGGCACGAGTCACTTTTCTCGGAGTTGGGTGGAATGCATCTATGCTTGTTGGCTTGATTTGGTACAGAATAGTAGGGTAGGACACAATCAACTCTGTTCGAATAGGAGCAACTACGATTCTGTGCGTAACGCGATGGTGCTTAGTGCGAAGAGCTCATTATAATGTGTAATGTGAAGTATATGAGGTTTACAAGATCCCAAACATGGCGCAGACCGAGCCCTCCATTCCCTGATATAGTTGTGTGATGCCGAAGGAGTAAGAACTAAGAAGCGCCGTGGGGTTCGGTCCAAGCAATAAGGTGCTGACAGCATGAATATGCTTCTTTTGACTGCATTCAGATCCTTTTCAACAGAATTCCATATCGACCATCCGTCTTATACAGACTGCAGGCGGACATTGCTCATAGACAAGGATGGGTCAGTCGGCAGTGCCATATATTCTCTAATCTATTCATTGTAGACGCCGTTCACACGATCATCTCTTTGCAAAGATGTCTCGGGACATGCAGCGTCCAATCAGGTCTACCACTCGAAGTCCTCATCAATATCGCCGCTTTATTTCTTTGTCTTTTGCGCAAACCCTCGATGCCTCTCGCAGATGCAGCAAGTCACGGGAGCTGACAGGCAGCAGCCAATCTATCCGCCACAGATGTGATATGGAACAAGCTAGGTGGCAAGATGCTATGATAAGAGATGCATGAAGTCAAGGGGTGGAGGGCCGAATGACCGTTTCGAACAAAGGGATGTTAGACTCTCGAGACTCTGTGGTGGGGTGCATGCATCTTCCAACCCCCACACCCACACCCACACCCTCACCCTTCGACGAGGAGCAGCCCTGTCCTGGACGTCTGATGCAATGCCGCATGACTATTCTATCTTTGTCCTGAAACCACCGAAAAGCAGAAAACAGGCTTTCTTGGGATCACGCCAATGATGGCATACGCAATCGGCGAACTGACGAGAAAACACTAGGACTAACGTCGATCAATGTGTGATCATCCTTGATGGTGGGGGATCTTATTGGCACTGTGGCACCCTGAATCCGCCAGTTGACGCTTGGTATGGCACGAGTTGGAAGGGGCTGCCATCCAGGCACCCACCAACATGACGGTACGTGTCGAGCCTTCCGGATGGGAGGATAGTCAGGTGCGAATCGGGTAGGTGTGTCTCACTACCTCACCACCTGCTGGCTCCCGATACTTAAGAAGGCATCTTGCCTTCTTTCTCTTTCTCCATCCTTTACCAAAAACCCCTTGCACTCATATTCGGAAGAAAACCGCATCTCTTTCATCGTTCCCTATTACCATAAACTCTCTTGCTCATTTCTACAAGTTCCCTAAAGCCTGAACTTCTTCCGACAGAACTTTGAAAGAACTCAGGCAACTTCATCTCCGGTCATCATGGCAGAAAACTTGCAGAGAATCAACCTCATCCACAACGAAAAGTACCAACGTTCCGGCCTTAAATCCTACGTCTTCCTCCTTCATAAATACAAGTTCTCGCCAACTAAGGATGGTCCATACTTTGTTAGCAACATAGCCCACCATCAGGGCAAACCTGGCGGGGAAACTGCAGTGGGTGGTAAAACTACCATGCAGAAAGTCCTCCAAAAGAAGGCAGTAGACGCCAATCAGCCTGGCGAAGTGCCTGCGGAGGACTCGCAGAATGATTCTCAGTACCTTTGCCCCGTTACCATTGGAACTCCAGGCCAGACCTTCACTCTGGACTTTGATACTGGATCAGCAGATCTGTGGGTGAGTCGTTGCATTACTTGCTATATATGACCACAACATTAAGCTTACATCGTACCAGATCTGGTCCACTGAGTTGCCTTCAGCTACGAAGACAACCGGCAGCCATGCCATCTTTGACCCCAAACAGTCGAATACATTCAAGAATAGTGCAGGCTCGAGTTGGAAGATCTCCTATGGCGACAGTTCTTCCGCTTCCGGTACAGTGGGCACTGATACCGTAAACGTTGGTGGCCTCATCATCAAAGATCAGGCTATTGAGCTTGCCAACACCCTCTCAACCCAATTTCAGCAGGACTCTAGTGATGGCCTTCTCGGTCTTGCCTTTGGCTCCATCAATACGGTGACTCCCAAACCTGTGCAGACCCCGGTCGAGAATATGATCTCACAGAACGATATTCCGAAGGCTTCCGAATTATTTACGGCCAATCTGGGTAGTTACAAGGATGCCGCTGATCCGGATAAAGGGGCGTCCTTTTACACATTCGGCTACATTGATCAAAAGGCTCTTGGTGGACAAACCCCTTACTACACCCCAGTGGACAACTCTCAAGGCTTTTGGATGTTCGATAGTACTTCTGCCGTTGTAGCTGGCAAGACTATTCAACGCTCCGGGAATACCGCCATCGCTGACACAGGAACCACGCTCGCTTTGATCGATGATGCGACGTGCCAGGCGATCTACAACGCCATCCCTGGCGGCAAATACGATTCCGCTCAGCAAGGCTACGTCTTCCCCTCAAACACAACCGAAGCGCAGCTGCCAGTCGTGAGCTTTGCTGTTGGCGGCAAGCAATTTGTAGTTCAAAAAGAAGATCTCGGCTTCGCTGACGCTGGCAATGGAATGACTTATGGTGGCATTCAGTCAAGGGGTACCATGACATTCGATATTCTTGGTGATACATTCTTGAAGAGCATCTATGCTGTAAGTCTCTTTGAAGCTACCTTACGACGAGGAAGGGTACTAACAAACTTCCAGATTTTCGATCAAGGCAATACACGCTTCGGAGCAGTGCCTCGAATAGAGCCAACGCAGAACATCACTGTGCCACCTACAAGCTCCGCTTAAATTGGCTTATCGGATGTGGAACAAGACTCCTACGGTGATCATCATTGGCCGCAGTAGGTCTACGTACTGCCGATACTTTAGTGCTCTTCATGCCCAAAGGCCTTTCCGGAGCTACTTGTCTAAAATAGGGGCTTGCTACCGGAAAGAAGCACAGCTTTGTCCACAAGGCTCATTTGCTAGGCGTGCTGCCAGGTTGACTAAGTTTTGGCCTCGACCACTTGAAATGCTGTTTCCCTTGATGTTTCTTTTGCGGCTGGGTAGGGATGGCATAGATTCGGGAGGGAAAAGGGGACATTCATTCTGTATCCTATGCTACACTCTAAACGATGAATAGCGATGAATCTTTTGGCAGATCGAAACTTCTCGTGACCTTGGAAGTGCTACGGAAGAGTTTCATAGGCTCACACGATGAAGTGAATGTGAACAGCGATGGATGGATGAGGAAGTGACCTACAAGCCCGAGACCGGTGTTTGTCCGATCTCGGAGTCGGCTACTCGATGTGCGTATCAGCCCTACAGGCGTATATATCGGCCAAAAACTCAATTAACCATGCCCTGAGTCAGTCACTCGCCAGCAGCATTGTCTGCGTCTTTGAGCATCAAACGTAGTATTGACCCTATGAAACAATCATAATGGCCTCTCGCAGCTTCAGTCGCGCTCTGCGCTTCCAATTGATTTCTCCAGCTACGCAACGTCGAACCCTTATTTCAGCCTCGAAGTGTTCACGAGCAAGCATCACCGCGCCATTGAAGCCCGCTGTGGGCGCTGGCCTTCGGCAATCAAGGGGCGTCAAGACTATAGACTTTGCAGGAACGAAAGAGGTCGTCTTTGGTATACAAATCCTACGTGACTGGGTCCTCTGTGGTGGTCGCTGACGGGTATACAGAACGTGAGGATTGGCCTAGAGACAAACTTTTGGTACGCTCACGAACGGCAATCTCACGCACTGCTTGGAGGACACTACCAGAATCAGAATCATTATCTGATGTTTGCTACAGGAATACTTCAAAAATGATACTCTCGCCCTCATCGGCTATGGCTCGCAAGGACACGGTCAAGGGCTCAATCTACGTGATAATGGTATGAATGTCATCATTGGCGTCCGGAAAAACGGAGCTTCGTGGAAAGAGGCCCAGCAAGACGGCTGGATCCCGGGCACAAACTTATTCGATATGGACGAGGCCATCTCGAAGGGCACGATCATCATGAATCTGCTCAGTGATGCTGCACAGAGTGAGACCTGGCCTGCCATCAAGCCCCAATTGACCAAGGGAAAGGTACATACGCATACCGGAAATCGTGTTGCCGTATGCTAACGCTAAGCCAGACACTCTATTTTAGTCATGGGTTTTCCCCCGTCTTCAAGAACTTGACAAAAGTCGACGTTCCGACCGACATTGATGTCATCCTCGTCGCTCCTAAAGGCTCTGGCCGAACGGTTCGCTCACTCTTCCGCGAAGGTCGTGGCATCAACTCCTCCGTGGCCGTCTTTCAAGATGTAACGGGCAAGGCTGAAGAAAAAGCCATCGCCCTAGGTGTCGCCGTCGGCAGCGGATACCTCTACAAAACGACTTTCGAAAAGGAAGTCTACTCGGATCTCTACGGTGAGCGGGGTTGTCTTATGGGCGGCATTCACGGCATGTTCCTTGCCCAATATGAAGTTCTCCGCGAGCGCGGCCATAGCCCTAGCGAAGCCTTTAATGAGACTGTCGAAGAAGCTACGCAAAGCTTGTACCCCTTAATTGCAGCCAACGGTATGGACTGGATGTACGCAGCTTGTTCGACGACGGCCCGACGAGGCGCTATCGACTGGAGCGGGAAATTCAAGGACACGTTGAAGCCCGTCTTCAATGAATTGTACGACAGCGTCAAGAATGGTACAGAGACGCAAAGATCGCTGGATTTCAACAGCCAGCCGGACTATAGGGAGAAGTACGAGCAGGAGATGAAGGAAATACGGGAGTTGGAGATCTGGAGGGCTGGAAAGGCTGTCAGGTAAATGCTCTGCCTTTTTCATTTCACCGGCCAAACGCTGATACTTTGTCGAAGGGGTCTCCGACCAGAGAACCAGGTCTAGCGATTTGATTTACTACCAAAATCTCCGTCTTGCTCTCCTGCAGCATCTTGTTCATAGGTATGAACGGCGTATATGTGTGGCCGGGAAAAGTTGCCTTTTTCTCCGCCGAAGATCGGCGGAATACCCGAACTGGAAAATAGTTGATAACAAAAGCTGATCATTCTACACTCATCGCGTGCTGCCCAGACGTCGGCATTGCTAACATGTGAGTTTGCCTTAGATAGCTAATTGCGCGCAGGAGCACACACCTTGCTCTGCTATCGCAATGGCAGCCCTGGACCAAACCCTGCCACTCAAGCGTGCCTCCGTACAATCTGCGCATGAACGGATTAAAGACCACATCCATCTTACGCCGGTCTTGACATCCACCACTCTCTCGAACCTGGCATCCACTCCACAAACACCGGAAGCTCTGATTGGCACTCCATGGGAAGGCCACAGACCCGCACATCCAAAGATCAACTTCTTCTTCAAATGTGAGAACTTTCAGCGCATCGGCGCGTTCAAAATCCGGGGCGCTTTCCATGCACTCTCCAGATTAAGCAAGGAGGAGCTGGCAAGAGGAGTGGTGACCCATAGCTCTGGTACGAAGTCTGTTCCTCCACTTAATGTCTCTTGTGGCCTCTGCTTCCAATAACGTGACCGAAACTACTGACCCCGTCTTCCGCCACAGGAAACCATGCACAAGCCCTCGCTCTCGCCGCCCGCACTTACAACATCCCTGCCCACATCGTCATGCCCACAATCTCCACACCGTCCAAGATCGCAGCCACGCAAGGTTATGGCGCACACGTCTACTTCAGCGGCAGCACGTCCGAGGAGCGAGAAGCCGTCGTGGCAGACGTGATGAAGGAGACGGGCGCGGTGCTCGTGCCGCCGTATGACCATCCAGATATCATACTCGGGCAGGGGACCATGGCGTTGGAGCTGGAAGCGCAGGTGAGGGAGATGGTGGAGAAGGATGCGTCGTTGAGCGTACATACTTGTAGCCCGAATGGGGATGCGAGTGGGGACAGGGATATGATATCTAAAAATTCGAAGGCGGGGAAGTTGGATGCGGTCATCGCGCCCATCGGCGGCGGCGGTATGCTCTCCGGCATCGCTACCGCGCTCGCAGGGACGGGAACCCTCGTCTTCGGCGCCGAACCGTCTTTCGAAGGCGCGGACGACGCGCGGCGGTCGCTTGCGAGCAAGGTGCGGGTCACGAAGGTCTCGTCGCTGACGATCGCGGACGGGTTGCGAACGCCGGTGGGGGAGATACCGTGGGCTGTTGTTTCTGACATAGCAAAAGTGAGAGGTGTGTATGCTGTGAGCGAGGGGCAGATTTTGCAGGCGATGCGTCTGGTGCTGGAGAGGATGAAGGTTGTTGTTGAGCCAAGTGCGGTGGTGGGGTTGGCGGTTTGTTTGTTTGATGAGGGGTTTAGGGGGCTTGTTGAGAGGGAGGGAGGGGGGGGATGGGATGTGGGTGTTGTGCTTAGTGGGGGGAATGTTGGGGTTGAGGCGTTGGGGGGGTTGTTTGGGGGGGAGATAGGGGAGAAGGAGGGGGAGGGGGATGGGAAAGGGGAGAAAGGGAGGGAGAGGGAGATGGGGAAGGTGGGGGCGAGGGGGGGAAGGGTGGCGGAGGGGGTGGCTGGATGAGATTGGTGCTGGGAAGGTGGGTGGGAGGGTGGGTGGTGGTGTCGACTAGGCTTCGGAGCCAGGGATTTTGACTATCAAGTTCCATGCACTCACTCACGCACGCACGCATGCAATAGGTTTACGCTAGATGAATACGTTTAAGCGTTTGGTGTGCACTTGTTCTATATCTATTCTATCATACTGAAAGGAAGAGGGAATATGGTATGATATGACATCAAGATCTCGTGACTGGAAGCTTGACGGAAATACTGGTGGAAACAGACGTACACTTATTTCTGAAGGTGTCTGGTAAGGGAAAGGGTTTTCGATTTTTGATTTTGATATGGAGAGGATGGGATGGGATGGGGTGGGAGAGGAACTGAGTGTGGTATTTTATATTTTGGAGGGGAGATAAGTTGATTAAGATTGGTTGGATCTTCCGGAAATATAGGGGTAGGATGTGGAGGATCGGTTTGGGTATTCTAGGGGTAGGAGTAAAGATGCACCTAGGTCTGAGAATTTACGATGATATCTAATGAGGTTGATATCTATATGTGGGATAGATCTTATATCTCGCCTTGACTTGTATACTATTAATTATGTATAATTATAACATGATATACAGGCTTCTCTCTAGACATTAGATGTGCGCTTCCGAAACATAAATCCCACCTATTTTAAAACCCACGCACGTCGCCAGGTCGTATATTCTAGGTCGATGTTTCCTGCCCTTCAATCTTTATCCCCTACATCGATATCTAATTCCTCCTCGAAAGCCGTTAATGGTATAAGGGATTCCCTGTTCGGTAAACTTGAGTAGGTTGGTCGGCGTTGCGTTGTTTGCTCGTCTAAGGATCTAAGTCCTGACGAGGCGAGCAGAGAGTGGTTGTTATATTGAGGATATGTCATGATATGATTTGATGTGTTGGATAGCTTTCTGACTATTTGTCAACCTTGTGAGTGATCACATCTGGACTTCTACCGTGGAGCTTGAGAGCTTCTCTGGATAGCTTCTATAATATCGAGCCGAAAGATACGCTGTTGGCGATGAGAGGTAGCTGGATCACAGGGCGCTTTATCAATACTTTGAACGAGAGTGAAATGTAGGTCTCGACCTTGGTAAGGTAGAATCATGCCACTATACGGTCTTTAATACCAACGACGATGACGATGATATTGGTGTATAGAAGCCTTTTCGAATCCAAGGACTGTGCAGATTCGAGCGATGACCGCCGCTGCGCTGCTGTTGGGATCCTCAGCTTTTGCTCATTTCCATGATGTCTTTCTTGGAGACCTAAGTAAGCAAGAAGCACGAATGGCTACTTAACATAGCCCTATTCAAGATTCAATATTCATCAGTAGTGGGGTCATATGCAGTCCCCTTATACTGAAGTAAAGGGCCGTACAAGACTCTCAGCATATCAAGCGCTGAAATCGCTCACTGCGTTACATTCTACAGTAACGGCGCTCGACTGCAGTATTCAGCCAATCAAGAGATCACAGACGTGATGCTTTTCTGTCTGATGGCTTGCTAAGACTTAGACATCTCGCCTGAATGTTGCCGGTGAATTCATAAGATTTTGTTTAGCAGGAGCGTTGTATGATATTTAGAATAGTGAAAACTCGCATGATCTTCCATAGCCTGCTGAGCTCTGATCAAGTTATAGGGTGGACTTTTGGAGTTCGGATTTGCGGATGTGGCCTAGACCGTCGGCATCGCCGCTGCTGAAACAGAGGACTATTATTCAGTTGCCGAGACTTAGGTGGGTGAGGTAGTGTAGGGTGGGCCTGAAGAATACTGCTTCATCGTCTACCTAGGTATGCGATTAGGAGCAAGATCCTTTTACCGCTTAGAGTTGGGAAGGTGGTAGTGAGGTATACGGTGAAGAGGTAGAAGCGAAGGATGGCGAGAGCGATTTGGAGGGGTGTTGATAGGAATACCATGGTTTGCTGGTGTGTATTGACGGGATTCGTTTCCTAGTCATTGCTGCTGTTGCCATGGGCTGCTGAGTGTGTTTCGGTATGACGTTGCGTTGTCGGAGAAGGAAGTTGAAGAAGTGATGTTGTTGATGAAGCTTTGGAGTTTGCAACGGTTTTCAAAGTCCCGAGGCAGACATTAAGACAGCAGTAACGACTATCATAAGCACAGAACGATGAGGCAATTGTTCAGATATTCGTTCAGATATGCGGCAACAAGCTTCGTGGATCAATCTATAAGGTATCTACGTATTGCACTGGTTCGAGGCGGTGTTTAATACTTGGCCGGATCATTAGGATGCGCCGTGTCCTTCGACCGCAGCGGGCTCATCAAACCCGAATACTCAAATTTTCGATCGACGAACCTCAGGAGCTCGGGATTAATATTATTTGTGTTGAGTCCCATTTTATATTCTCCTTCGTCAGTAGGCGGAGGTCGAATGGGCCACCAATAGCATCTACCGTACACAACATCAGTCTTCGATCGAATGGAGCAGAGATTGCTTGACTTACACGCAACCGCAGTTACCGCAGAAGTTGAAAGACAGGTCTCGATCGCCCCAGACATACTGCTTGGTCACTGCGTTCGGCTTCGTTTCGATCTTTACTTCGTCGGGATGGTAGTAGCCCCAAGCGGCGCCGTAGCGTCTACAAATCGTGCATTGGCATGCGTTGATGTACTCGGGGAGTCGGGGAACTGTGACTGTGATGGCGCCGCAGTGGCAGCTGGAGCGGATCGAGGTGTCTGTCGCCGCCATGTTATCTCGTGTTGTTCAAGCTGGAGTATGTTAGACGGAGTCGGGCAGTGTGTGAACGTCGGCTAGTTCTCATCGATTGAAGTCCAAGTTTTTCCCGAACGGCCGATCGAGCTTGCAAACCTCCGTACTCCCGGGTCTAGCTCTAGGGTACCCTTAGGCCTGATAACATTCATTTCTATAAGTCTCTAACTAGCCTTATTCTATTAATTATATTACTGTAGGAATTATTAGGCCTAAAGTGCTCATATTGCGAAAATAAGTCGAAAAAGTCGGTCGTTGTGGAACCAGAGGGCGTGGACCAGAAGTAAGTTTGGACCAGAAGGGGTGAACTCTTCTAGTGAACTATCACGTGCGCTCAGGACTGTCAAACTTCTACTAGGGCTCGAACGATATTCCTAGGTCTTCACCACACGTAACAGTTCTGAGTATGCTCAGCATCAATGCATATAGAGAGTGTTCTCGCTTACCTGGACTGAGGCGCCGATTTCTTGCGAGTACGTTTCAGCATTTCCTTTGGACAGGATATATCTGCCAAACGCTCGTAGTCGGTGCTGGATCAACGTTATGGGTGGCTACAGCGTTATGACTATACAGCTCCTTCAGGAAGACTCGGTCAAAATGTATCCAATAAGCGGAGCATGCTCTGTATGACACGGTCATGTCTGTTTCGGATTTGATACTTATGCGAGAGGCGCACACATGTCCGGAGACATCTCAGATTTACGCGCTACGCAATTTCGAGATCTCACTCTCCCCTGAAGTTCGGGGATGCATAGTCGTTCTCTTTTTTACGATCATGAGGAGAAAGTTCATGTTGTCTCAAATCAATCGTGTACGGCTCTCAAACCTCATACATCAGACAGGATCTTTGTTGCTTCACTAGATCAAGAGTCAGAATGAGAGGATCCAGTCCGTTGCTGTTCATTGCATGCGTTTCGCTATTAGCAGACGTTCCGAACGCATCCCCTCTCGTACTACCAGCCCTGGGAAGGCTGCCTTCGACTATCAATCAAGGCAACTCAAGTTCTCCGCTTTATGATGACTCGTCAACAACGTGAGCTGAAATCCTCCGCATTCGGGACATGACCAGCTTACAACATACGAACAGATTCCCGCCTTTTCCACCGCCTACACCGTTTATTCTACATGTAGGTGGACCAGACCAATGGCATGACGTGTTACTCTCAATACGCTGGCATGAGAGCAAAGTCAAGCCTCGAAATGAGACAGCTACACGAGAAGTCGTGGTACTTGCGATGGCCGATGTTCTGGCGCACGCCGCCATGCATAATCATTATATACCACCAAATTATAAGATGTTGTACGAAGTCAAGGACGTAGTCTTGCAAAGATATGATCGGACGACATATTTCACTTGGGACCTGTGGGAGATCGTGCTGACAGGGGTTGAACAATTTATCGAGGCTTACGATGGGTTGTATTTCAAATTCGATATTTACTTGGGAGAGAAAAAAATCCAACAGCATATTGGCGCGGGAGCCTTGAGCGGGCCTTGAGTGAAGATGCTGCGGTATGGTGCATAAAATCTCATGCAACAAATACTCCATGTACGGTTCTTCTCCAACTGTTCTTGCTCGTTTAGGCTTATATACTCTTTCCTCTTCCGAGGATCATTCTACTGAAGGGCCCTTACAGCTTCGATGAGGGAGCCAATGTGTATATCGCAGTGGCCACGAGGGGGTAACTGCTTTCGTTGAAAAGCCCGATTGAAGCGCTGCACGGTTCATAATCAAAACTTTGAAACGTCACGATACCGCTTGATATGCCGTTGAGAATGAAGTGGGCTTCGGAAGCTTGTATCTAGAAAGCCGCCCTTGAGCAATGAAAAGCTGCGTTGACGTTTGCTCGACCGTGAAGCTTGTTGTGAAGTATCTCCGCTCATCTTCTAGGTCTTCCTTCAACCCTCGCAAGATGTTCTTCAAATCTGCCCACGTAAGACGCTGGCTCAGAGACCTGATGTAAAAGACTGCACCCGCAGTATCTTTCCATTCGAAGCCAAGGTCGGGTATCGTAGCGCTTTGCGTTTGATAGGCAACCCAGATGGATGCCGTTTGGAGACATGATTGCATGGCCAGGCGATCCAGGGTTTGTAGGAGAGTGAGGTGAAGACTAAGATCTGTCTCTGGAATCTTATATACCTCATAGGTAGGAATTGGTACAGGGAGGGTCAAAGTAGCATTATGAGCTGTATCGAATGTGAAGAGCTGGCTGGTATTTGGTTGTTCAACAGCGAAGCTTGGTGCTGTTGAGGTAAGGTCAATAAGATAAGGAACGATTAGTATAGATGCTGCCATAATGCAATACATAGCAAGGAGGATCGACTTCCTTTCGCCAAGTCTGCTTCTTAGTGTTAGGGATAATTGTTGGAAACCTCTTCGAGTGGGAAGGACAAGGCTCGTGTAGTATAGATTTGGCTTCCATTTTACCGACACGCGTCCCGCAATTCCTCGAGGCAGACCATTGGGTGATAAGATGCGCAATCAGTATGTGAGGGAATGGCCTTTCGTCACGGCCAATATCACTTGCGGCTGATACGCTCAATCATCTTAGCCTTGGTTTGATAAAGATCTCAACAGTCTCCATGACAGTCTCGAAGCTATGAGTCGATCAGCATGGATCTAGTGAAAGCCGTATCGGAGTTATGGAGGAATATAGCAGCATAGATAGTATGAAATTGTTACACGCGTAGTCTAAGGCTTGACCAGCGGACGAAAAAGAGGTTCTCCTGCACAAAGGGCCTGGCCGAGATGAAACCATAAGATATAGAACATGCCTATGCCTTTGCAGTCTTACTACACTGGATGAATCAATTGTGCGAAAGCTGTCCACCAAGCATGCTTGAATACCTCAGCTAGAATAGATCGTGACGAACCCGATCCGAAGATATTGGAGGCACTAAAACTCCCAGATATTCTATTCTGTCAGCCCTATCAACCTCTCTCTTGATCTTGGAGTGCCGCACAACACAAAGCCCAAGGTGCCAGATACATACAGCTACACTATCCTGTATGGCCATCGAAAAACCAGACAGGTGGCAGTGATGTCTTATGCTATCGTGTGTTTTTCTCGGAACCCTTCGCCCATAATCTAGCCGTAATTTCGACAACTGGCTTGTTGCCCTACAGAAGGACAACCACACTCGACCCGAGAAGACAAGCTCCCGAGAGCTTTCAGAGCAGTTGCTGATCATACAATCATGGCGACACCGCAGCAAGGATATCCGCCCAACGGCCAGCCTGGCCATGATCCGAATCAACAGGAACACTATGACACCAGCCAACACGAAGTTCCAGAGGCTATATCTCCAGTCCAAGGAGGCCCACCAGCGCCCTCTGCCGGTGGCCGACGTAAGCGCAATTATGCTGGACAGGCATACGACTTCGGAGGTGGTGCGAACTCTGCGCTAGGAGGCCAGCAACAAGGTGGTGGTGCATATCCCCCGCCTCCAGGCGCAGGATATGGCCAGCCAGCACCTCACCCTGGACAGTCAGGGCCTGCTTACGGATCTGGTCCAGCTTCACCAGCTATGGGAGGGATAGATGGTTATGGGCAGCAGCCACCTGCGATTTGGGGGTACCAACAGCCTGACCCGGGCTACCCTACACATGGCGCTCCTCCCGTACATCCAGGAGTCGGTGGAATCACGCAGGGCATGGGAAATATGAACATGGGTGGACAAATACAGCATCAGCCTACACAAGCGCACATACAGGGACGATCTCCAATGAATCAGCTATACCCGACGGATCTCTTGAATCAGCCACTCAATGTCTCTGAACTCGATCTGCCTCCACCTCCCATAATCTTGCCCCCTAATGTGAGTAGAAAACCTCTTTTTCCACAGGTTGATTGCTAAAGGAAGCAGACTAGTGTGACTCCGTCTCCCGATGCCAATTGCTCTCCAAAATATGTTCGTTCCACACTCAATGCTGTCCCTACAACACATTCGCTACTCAAGAAATCACGGCTTCCTTTTGCGCTGGTCATTCAGCCGTATAGCTCTTTGCACGATCATGAGGATCCAGTACCCGTGGTTCCAGATCAAGTCATTGCACGATGCCGACGATGTAGGTCCTACATCAACCCATTCGCAACCTTCTTGGACCAAGGTCACCGATGGAGATGCAATATGTGCAATCTCACAAATGAGGTTCCACAGGCGTTTGACTGGGACGCGGCGTCACAGAAGCAGCTGGATCGGTGGTCAAGACCCGAGCTGAACCACTCTGTGGTAGAATTTGTGGCACCCCAGGAATACATGGTCCGCCCCCCTCAGCCCTTGGTCTATCTGTTCCTTTTCGACGTTAGCTATAACGCTGTCACCAATGGCTTGCTAGCCACCGGAGCCCGTTGTATACTTGAGAGCTTAGACCGCATTCCCAACGCTGATCGACGAACAAGGCTAGGTTTTATGGCAGCCGACTCAAGTCTACACTATTTCTCGATTCCGCGCGATGACAGCGAAAACGGAGAGCCTAGCATGATGGTCGTCAGTGATCTGGATGAGCCTTTCCTGCCGACTCCCGCCGATCTTTTAGTCACACTAACTGAGTGCCGAGAAAACATCGAGAACTTTCTTGGAAGGCTACAGGAGATGTTCCAAAACACCCAGAACGGCGGATCTTGCATGGGTTCTGCATTGAGAGCTGGCCACAAATTGATATCGCCTGTCGGCGGAAAGCTTACTGTTCTAACCGCGACTTTGCCAAATTTAGGAGTTGGAAAGCTCGACATGCGAGAAGACAAGAAATTGCTTGGCACTAGTAAAGAGAGCAGCCTCCTACAGACTGGTAACAGTTTCTACAAAAGCTTTGCCGTCGAATGTTCAAAGAATCAAGTTTCCATCGATATGTTCCTCTTCTCTTCACAATATCAGGATGTTGCGTCTCTCAGTAATCTCCCACGATACACAGGTGGGCAGACGTATTTTTATCCTGGTTGGAATGCCGCAAGAAGCGAAGATGCAATCAAATTTGCACAGGAATTCTCCGATTATCTATCAGCTGAGATCGGTCTCGAAGCAGTGCTCAGAGTTCGAGCTACTACTGGTCTACGGATGAGCACGTTTTATGGCAATTTCTTCAACCGAAGCTCGGATCTTTGCGCCTTCCCAGCGTTCCCTCGAGATCAAGGCTATGTGGTTGAAGTTGCCATAGATGAATCTTTGACGAAAGGAGTGGTCTGTCTTCAAAGTGCTGTATTACATACGACTTGCAATGGCGAGAGACGCATCAGAGTCATGACGCTAGCATTGCCGACAACGCAGTCCCTTGCGGACGTATATGCATCTGCGGATCAAGCAGCCATTGCGACCACATTCAGCCATAAAGCGGTCGAGCGTGCCCTCGGAAGCGGTCTAGAGCCAGCACGTGATGCGCTCAAAGCCAAGCTTGTTGAGCTTTTACAAACGTACAGGAAAGAGCTGGCTGGTGGCAACATGGGTGGCGGTGGCCTACAATTTCCAGCAAATCTGCGATGTCTGCCTGTCCTTTTCTTGGGCTTGATAAAAAACGTGAGTTCATAGATCAGATACTATACCTGCAAGGACAGCTGCTGACAATTTGCAGATCGGCCTTAGGCAATCCGCTCAGATTCCCAGCGACATGCGCTCCGCCGCACTTTGTCAACTTTCCACCTTGCCATTACCCCTGCTCATTCAATTCATTTACCCCAAGTTCTACTCTTTGGCCGATATGCCCACAACCGCTGGCGTTCCGGACGAAGAAACTGGCGACATCAACCTTCCACCAGCAATAAATCTTACGTCTCAAATGCTGCTCCCCTACGGCCTTTACCTCATAGACGATGGCCAAACGCAGTTTCTCTGGGTTGGGCATGAGGCGGTGCCCCAGCTGGTGGAAGATGCGTTTGGTGTGGCAGACAGAACGCAACTCAAAGTGGGCAAAACGACCTTGCCCATATTGGAGAACGACTTCAATGAGCGACTTCGAGCTGTCATTGAAAAAAGCCGAGATCACAGGTCCAAAGGAGTTGGGAGTATTGTTGTCCCGAGTCTGTATGTGGTACGGGGCGACGGCGAGCCGGGCATGAAATTGTGGGCACAATCGATGCTGGTCGAAGATAGGGCAGAGCAGGGTGTCAGCCTAACCCAATGGCTGGGCATGCTGAGGGAAAAGGTATGACCCCATTCACTCCATGGACCACGGCTAGTTGCTAACCGCAATACTAGATGAGCGAGGAAGGCGGCTTCTTGAGTTCATTCTCGTAGAACAACGTTTACAGCAGGCCGCTCCCTTGTTACTGGGAAGCGTGTGCTTGCAAATTGCACCCGGCGAATAGCATGTCACGTTGCCAGATCTTCCAGTCCCGTTCCTTTATGTTCTGCATCAAGTAGGTAATCCAACATGCTCTGGAGATCTACAAGGTTCTCTGTCAAGGCTCGGTACCATTAAAAAGCCCAACGGGTGCGGAAGAGAACAGGGATCCTGCTCCGCCCGTCTTGGCATCTAATGTTTAGCAATGAGGCAATTGCGTGGCTCGCATGGCAATCGATCAAGCCTCCACAACCCGCCGTACGGCCATTCATAAAATCCTGTATTTGTATCAAGTACCTAGAGTCTAGCCTCTAGCCACTCAATACGACAGGCCCGTAGTCATGAGCGACCCATCACCTGCAGCTCGTCATATATCATACATGCTTTACGTACTTTAGCTATAAATAGCACTCGGCGGCTAAGAAGAAACGCATCCGGTCTCGTCCCATTCCCCACCAACTAGCGCCGTGCGTAGCCGCTTCCTGCGTACCTGACTGGCATCCATTGCCGTTCTTCCTACCCTCCACAGGGCTGTGAAACACCAAGACCGTCTCCACGACTGTTTCAGACATCTCCACAAAGAGAGAACCGTTAGGTACTCCTGCAGAAGTGCGGCAGGGGCTGAAACGAAACATACCATTCATTGGCGGGGTTCTCAAAAGCTGAAGACAAAGCCAAAAACGGAGGTAACACAGCCCACTGTTCTTGTTTGATCAAGAGGACCTCTCCGGAATCTGGAGCACAAGGTTAACGACTGTCATAGAGATTCATCGCAGCCACGAATAGGTCGATTAAACTTGGCGATTGTTAGCAACGTTCTCACATCGCACCAGCCTTGCGCACCACGTTCCTCCATTTAGGTACTACTTTATACAACATATACCACCTCTATGTTCAAGCACCGTTCAAAAACCTTCAGGGACAACTTATATTCTTGATTGCTCGCTCCTCGCAAGCCAATTTACACGTTACGAAGATAATAGAGAAACGCAAGTGAAGAAACATGTCCACCATTTGAGGACCATCAAGAAGCCTTGGGAATAAATCTGAAGCTTCTATCAGACTAAGCTGGAAGCAGACGACACAAAGATCACAATATTCGGCGATCCTTTCATACTTGTTGGGTAAGCTACAGATCTGATTGTGGAAGCTTTCGTGGACATTTGGGGAGCGGACAATGGAGGACAAGCATGGTTGGCTATTCATCGTCAAAAGAGCTAAGGCCGGCTTGAGTCAATCTCTTGCATGAGTATTCTCAGCCTTGTAGGCCTACAATCAAGGCTGGCAGAAGACTCAATCCGGCCCTCCCTTGCCCACAATGTCGACTTGCCGGTGTGCTTGAGACAATTATTCTTTCGATGTTGGTACATCGTAACAAAGCTGACATGGATGGTTTTAGGGACTGAAAGACTACTCTGCAGCCTTTCTGCCCGAACGATTCCGCAAGTCCACAGCAACGACACAATCCCAGCTCGCTTTCCCACCGGTCACTCGGTGCATAACACCCTGCCTTCGACATGTCTCGTCAGCCAGCTCCGCCACCCGGCGGGTCTCGTAAGATCTCGTTCAACGTTTCCGATCAATATGATATCCAGGACGTCGTTGGGGAGGGGGCATACGGCGTCGTTTGGTACGTTTCTGGCCCATTGGAGCCCAGAAGAAGCATATCATGATACTGCATGTTGTGCTGACTTTCGAAGCTCCGCGCTTCACAAGCCTTCCGGCCAGAAAGTCGCTATCAAGAAAATCACTCCGTTTGATCACTCCATGTTCTGTCTTCGTACTCTCCGGGAAATGAAATTGCTCCGCTACTTCAACCATGAGAACATTATCTCTATTCTTGATATCCAGAAGCCACGCAACTATGAGACCTTTTCGGAGGTGTACCTAATACAAGTACGTATCCAGGCGAACCATTCGGCTTCATTGTCCCTAGTTGACAACGAAAAGGAACTTATGGAGACCGACATGCACCGCGTCATTCGTACCCAAGACTTATCCGACGACCACTGCCAATATTTTATCTATCAGACCCTCCGTGCTCTCAAGGCCATGCATTCAGCCAACGTACTTCATCGTGACCTGAAACCGTCTAATTTGCTACTCAACGCCAACTGCGATCTCAAGGTCTGTGACTTTGGGTTGGCTAGATCAGCCGCATCGACCGAAGACAACTCTGGATTCATGACTGAATATGTCGCGACACGGTGGTACCGTGCGCCAGAGATCATGCTTACTTTTAAGGAATACACCAAAGCAATCGATGTTTGGAGTGTGGGATGCATCCTCGCAGAAATGTTGAACGGGAAGCCACTATTCCCTGGCAAAGACTGTAAGTAATCTTGGGTATGTTTGTACCTTTACTCGTACTGACTGATCTACAGATCACCACCAGTTGACCCTCATCCTTGACGTCCTCGGCACCCCAACCATGGAAGATTACTATGGCATCAAGTCCCGACGTGCGCGCGAGTACATCCGCTCTCTTCCATTCAAGAAAAAGATACCGATGAAGACCATGTTCCCCAAGACCTCCGACTTGGCCCTCGATCTCCTAGAGAAACTCTTGGCCTTCAATCCCGTTAAAAGAATCACAGTCGAGGAAGCTTTGAGGCACCCGTACCTCGAACCCTACCACGACCCAGACGACGAGCCGACCGCTGAGGCTATCCCAGAGGAATTCTTCGACTTTGACAAGAACAAGGACACCTTGACGAAAGAGGAGCTTAAGCGTAAGGCGCTTCTAGACTTTGTATACTGAGTACTCACTGACGTTTGTGCTAGAACTGATATTCGCGGAGATCATGAGATAGGCGGCGACAGAGATGAAATGATCAATGTGGGGTCGAGTATGAGCGCTGGATATCGCGAGTGACGATTGCATGCCTAGGTCCTTATTTCGTCGGCTGGTCACGATGGATATGGCTGTTTTACTCTTTTCCAAATGTCTGAGCATAGACCTGCATCTATGGTGGCGGTGGTGGGGATTCCCTCTCCTATTTGTATTCCCGGCTCCTGAAGCTGCGGACGGTCTGATCTTATACTTGGGTTTAATCGAGCGGGATGACCATGTCGAATGAGCATGTGAAGACACATCTTCTCATATTCGAAAGCATTCTCCCACGTCCTTCACCGAAACCCATGAATGAGCTCGGCATTCGTAGTGGTTCTTTGACCCATCACGGAAGCACATCTTGTTGTGACGCTTCCACACCCCTTTCCCTCTCCCTCATAAACCGCTCGATCCCCTCCCTCACCCCCTGCGGACTCGGTCTCTCAGCCACCACATCCGCTCGAAACCCACACTCCCTTTCCAAATACTCCCTCGTCGTCGGCCCAATGCACGCCACAAACGTCTTCCTTCCCCCCTCCCCACCCCCATCATCCCCCCACCCCAACGCCCTCAACATCTCCCTTCCCGCCGTCGGCGAAAACACCACTACCCATCTCACCCTCGCCGTTTCCGTCTGCTGTAGCATCCTTGCGAAGGAGAATTCGAATTCTTCCAATGCGGTGGTGCGGTAGACGATCATTTCTTCGACTGGGATTCTGTCTTCTGCGTCTAGGGTAGGGTTCATGAGGGTGTTGGGAATGACATCTCTCCTCTTTTCTCCTGTGAGGAAAAGTACTGGTTTTTTTCCAGGCCCGGTGGGGGAATTGGTGGTGTATTTCCCCTCCGTGTTCTTCGGATCACGATGACCGAGTATAATCCCAGCGAGCACCTCTCCGCTCCCAGCCCCCTCCCCTCCATAGAGCGTGCATTCCGGCAGTAGTTTATCTCTTGACACTTTGAGACTTGCGTGGGTGGCCGGTCCTACGGTGTAAAGTCCTATATTGAGTTTGCGCAGGTGTGGATGGGAGGGGAGGATGGGGGGAGCGGCGAGGGCGGCGGTGAGGGTTGCGACGGCGCGTTGGGAGGTTATTATTAGGGCGCCGTAGGGGAAGGGGGGGTAGGGGGATTGGAGGTGGGTGCGCAGGAGGGCGATGAGGGGGTCTGGGAGGAGGGTGTGCGTTAGGACGGGGATGAAGTGGGGGGTGTAGGGTTGGGGTGGGGGGTGGGTGAGGTGGGTTGTGTAGGGGTCTGTGGATCGGGTTGGGGAGGGGGATTTCAGGAGGAGGATTGGGGTTTTTGGTGGTGGTGGTGAGGGAGGAGACATGGTGGTTGTGGGTGGCAAGTGATTCTGGTCAGCGTTCAATTGCTTGCGGCCAAAAGGCGCCGAGGTTTAGCCGGCGGCCGCGTCCGAAGCGGAACCATACCAATCTATGGCAAGAAATCCTGCACCGCTTCTACGGCATGGACAAGTTCTTTGCCAACGTGCAGAAGCCGAAGCAGAACCCTGGGCTGGGGCCTGGGAGCCCAGATGCTGAGCCCAAGAAAGCCATACCCAAGGGCGTAGTCCTAGGCAAAGATGGCAAGCCGTGAGCAATCAACTCCGTCAGTGATTATGAAGAACAGTGACTAAGAACAAAAGCTGCCGCTCCTGCACCTCCTTCGCCTCCTGGGCCGCCATGACAAAGAAAGACCCCTCCACCTCCACGCCCAATACCAATACCACACCCCCCTCCACAACCGCAACCGCCCTCCCCTCCCAACCCCCCGACTGCCCTCCCGACGTCGAAGCCCTCGGCCGCTCCACGTGGACCTTTCTCCACACCCTCACAGCCTCATACCCTCCCACCGCCACGCCGACTCAACAGTCCGAAATGAATCAGTTTCTCGCCCTCTTTTCGAAATTGTATCCGTGCTGGACGTGCGCCGAGGATTTTCAGGCGTGGATGAGGCGGGAGGGGAATGCGCCGAGGGTGGAGGGGAGGGAGGGGTTGGGAAGGTGGATGTGCGAGGCGCATAATGAGGTTAATCGGAAGTTGGGGAAGGAGGTTTTTGAGTGTGGGCGGTGGGAGGAGAGGTGGAGGACTGGGTGGAGGGATGGGAGTTGTGATTGATGGATGTTTGGATGTTGGATGTGAGTATGGGTGTCATGGCGGTTGAGAAGAGGAATGTGCATGGAAGGTTAGAGAGCATTGAGCGTGTGGCGTTATGTACGGTATTATATCGAAGTTGGGCTTTCTACTCCGTCAATTTTATGTATGTAGAGCTTTCGTTACTCTACCGCTACCTTCTTGTACATCAGATCTGTTCTAAATGTCAATTTGATTCCGCTGGTAACGTCGGCGCCGGAATGTAGGAGATCTCGATGTTGAAATATCAGGACTCTGCCAATCTTGGGATTGACGTCGAATTGGCGGAGCATATTCATGGAATCTATGCAGATGAAGTATGGGATCAGCTTTGCGCCTTAAGATAAGAGTAAAGGGGTGTGATGGGTGGAAGAGCAAGGTTCAGTTTCAGTAATATCTTGCGACTTCCGCTGTAGAGAAAAGGCAAAGGTACATACGGAATGTCGTCGCTCCACCCCCGATCTTGTCTTGAGTTGAATCATTGAGATATAGGTGGAGGGTGTAAAAAGAGTACTCTGATTGATCAGGGGTCACGTAGCAGCCGTCCATATGTGCTGGTAGAGTTAGATTAAGAACAGCGAGATTCATTTCAGTAGGGGGACTCACGCTTGAAGTATTGGCCTTTGCCATATTTGAGAAAACGCATCCGTTCGTTCGGCCTAGACATTCTCCATATCTCCTTTCGCTTTGCAGGACCGTTGCCTGTAACTTTAGGCATATTGATCAGGTACTCAATTTCGGGTACTTCGTCCTTTACTCGATTCCATATGCTCTCCGCAATGTCTCCATCGTCCACAATAATTCTTCCGCAATCTCGTGCGTCTGGGTTAAACTCCTGTCTGCCACCTCCAGCATTTATCATTGCTTGCTCCCACACACCATTCGTTTCGGCTTCAGCTATAGAGACAAGCGTTTTGCATTCGGCTGCTGTAAAGCAATTGTCCAAGACGGTGGCGTACAGACCATCATATTCAGGCAAATCAGTTTTGGCCCAGTCGACGTTGTTCTTGGTGATCTTTCCTGGATGGAGGAGGAAGTCTTGGGGAACTTTCAGATCACCTTTGCCAGGTTTATCTTGGCGTGCTTGGAGTATGGGGCTTGGGACCGGACTATGAGTTGTACTGCCCATCGTGGCAAAGTATATGATAGTGAAAACGAAAGACAGAATACTCAATCCTTGACGTATAGGGACGATTGAGCGAAGTCGCGCTGGGTCTTAAGGCAGCAGCAGAAGACGACTATGGTGACGGTTGTTGCCTGATTAATGGGTAATGATCTTTGACGAGAAGATGTAAAGCAAGGAAATGTACAGTAAGTCAATAGTGATCACTAGGACTCACACAGCCGCCACCATCATCGGCTGGCAGGCTTCCATACAGCGATCTTACGATCCTTCAGCCCTGAGCTCTCCTGGCGCGTATTGGACCTATCAGATCTTCCAATTCGATCCCCTCAGGTACCAGGGAGCCTTTTTGAAGGATCTCGACCTCGCCACGATGGCGCATTTCCCAAAGCATGCGGCGCACTTCCGGCATCAGATCTCTCCACGTCGATGACCCTGTGGTCTCTAATTCAGCAGCGCTCAGAGCTCGTAGCACCTCTGAAGGGCAGATTGTCTTTGGGTACTCCCGCGAGTCAAGCAAACGCTCAAGATGTGGTAGAAGGACTTCTCTTTGGCCAGCTTCCTGTGACATTGACAAACGCCGACTTGTGACTGATCCTTATGTCCCAAGACTGTTGCCCAGATACGTATTCCAGAAAGGTTGGTTCTCTCCACGGTTACCACGTACAGCAATCGTGGTAAGCTTGCCACTTCAATATTATTGTATGCGAAGCTATTACTTCAGCATGACCTTGAGGCAACCAATTGAATAAGCCCTGATATACGTCAAGAGCGAGGCCATAAAGGATGGAGGAGTGATTTGGGCAGCAGGGGATTGTTACTGAAAGAAAGAATTGCCGTTTGCCAAGCCTGCCTCATTCCCAATCAGCCTGAAAGACCCGAAGGAGCCTAATGAACGACCTCCCGGGCCGCGGCTGGGCCCGGAGCTGCCCAAACACCCCCTCGACCAGCTGTTTTCATTCTCTGCAAGCTTGATTGATGGCCTCATCTTCCACAGTGGCTACTTATGCAAGATGCAGATTCAGTACAGTGTTCGCATTAGCACATGGACCCTCACCGAATCGCAGCGCACGAGATTTGGGTTAGCCCCTGATGCTCGAATCAGGGGAGTTGGGCAACAAGCGTTCCGTCCTGCAGCAATAACCCCACGGGGATAGCAAGCTTGAGCAAGAAGAAAAAGAAAGTGAAGCACCAGTCAGAATTGCATCTCACCATGTTGCATATGCACCATCACTCAATGCGGTATACGGGGGACGCGGCTAGCTTCATCTTCACGGTGCCCATCGGCTACATGCTGCGAGACTGCGTTCCTGACGTGGCCCCGACTGGTTGGTGCAATTCTTATCAATGGCTGGATGATGCAAGAGCAGCACGGTATAGCCTTCATTCTGTAAGTGATGGAGGACGGCATTCCTTTCTGTCTCGTTGGGGTCGATTTGGGCTTCGTCTGACACCTGCGACTTTGTATGACCGTTACTCCTTTGGGGGAGAATTTCAGGCAAGGATTGCTACATCCAAGCCAGATTGGCCTGTATTCCTTCACTCACTACTGTTTTCATTGTGATATTTCCTTGTACCTTTGTTGCTCTTTTATCGCAACCCCTCATTCTCGTCATGGCCCAATCGGAGACTTTGACCAAGCGTGAACCGTGAGTCAATTGAGGGAATATTATAACACTACAAACCCTTCTCCCATCTCTACTAGCCATTGATCCGACGTTGAGTGGCATAACGGTGCATTCGAGATGCCTCTCTACGCCAATCCTGCACCGTACGTTTGGCAAAAGATAGATACACACACCACACAGTATTCTGCGTTGCCACTTTTCGTCCCCCCACAACCTCCAATACTTGTGGTCCCACATAACCCCTTCCTACCTCGCCCACCAGACCCATCTCAAGAACCACCCCCGCAAGAACCCGAACCGCCTGCTGCTGACGATACTCCACCGGAAGAAGTTGGTAACGAATCTCTTCGGCCAGTAAAACTCAGTATATAATTTTGCTCACAAGATGCTAGGAGCACCCAATGTCGAAGACGAGGGTGCTGCACCAGAAGCCGCAGCTCCAACTGATGAGCCTTCGCCAGATGCACCTGCCGAATCATCGATGGTTGAGCCCGCCGCATCTGAAGGAGATGAAGCCAAAGTAGACGAAGCAGCAAAGGAGGTCCCACCAAGCGAGCCCATAGAGCCGCTCGATAGTGTCGATGAAGCCGCTCCACCACTTGCAGCTGAATCTGTCGAAGAACCCCCACCTCCAGAGACAGAGACCGAACCCCCCGCCCCAGAAGAACCTGCTGCGGAGCCAGAAGCCGCCCAAGAGCCAGAGCCTGCAGAGCCTGCAGAGCCTACTGAAGAGCCGCTCGCTGAGCCTGCTCCAGCCGATGAAGTCCCACCTCCACCAGCTCCCGAGGTACCCTCCGAAGAGAAGCCCAAATCAAGCAAATCGAAGAAGGGCAAGTCCAAAGAAACCAAATCAGCAAAGGAGATCAAATTGGTACTGTCAAAAGAGAAGCCTGCAAAGGAAACTAAGTCGTCCAATAAGGCCTTAGTAAGGAAGAAGGACAAGAAGTCAAAGAAAGACAAAGCCATAGCCGATCCTCCGGCTGATCAACCAGCTGAACCACCAGCGGCCGTCGAAGCAGCAGCAGAACCTGCGCCAGGTGACCCAGCACCAGCAGAATCCACACCTGAAGAGACCCCACCAGCAGAGTCTACACCCGAAGAAGCTCCCCCTGCAGAGCCTACAATCGTAGAGGCTGTAGCGGAGGAAACCCCGCCAGCAGAAGAAACGGCAGTGGAATCAACAGTAGAAATCGAGGCTCCTCCTGCAGAGGAAGCGGCAGCGGAACCGAAAGCAGAATGCGAAGCTGCTCCTGCAGACGATGTGGCCGCGGAGCCGGTAGCAGAACCCGAAGCTGCTCCTGCAAAGCCTGATGTAGAAGAGCCACCCTCTGTAGAAGGAGCAAAAGAAGAAGCCGCTGTCGTCGAGGAGCCCCCAGCCGACCCACCAAGTAAAGAGCCTACGGCTGACGACGTTCCGTTATCTGATCCTGAGCAAATCGACGCGGCTCCTGTTGAAGAGCCTCCTGCAGAACCCACACCAGCAGTGGATACCTCAGCAGAAACTGCAACAGAAGAAGCTAAACCTGCGGATACACCAGCTGAGACTATTCTCAATGAGTCGGAAGCCAAGTCCGTGGAAACACCTGCAGAGCCTACAGTAGCTGCCGAGCCTGAAGTCGAAGCTTCGGCTGCTGACGAAGCACCAAAGGAAAGTGAGCCGGCCAAAGAAGAGCCTCCTGCAGACGAGTCATCCCCAGCGGAGGTCGTCGCCGAACCGGCTACTGATGCGGTTCAGAAGCCTCTAGGAGATTCTGAGGTCAAAGAACCTACGGCAGATGCAGCTCCTGTGTCTGTGGTCGAGCCGGTAATAAAGTCTGAAGAGAGTAGTGAAGCTCCTGCCCCAGACGTTGAGCCCGAAGCTGCTCCTCCTGTGGAAGAGGCTCATGACGTGGCTGCTGCCGAGGAGAAAGCTCCAGCGGCCAGCGAAGAACCTCCAGCAGAGGCTCCAGCAGAACCAGATCCACCTACAGACCCACCTGCCGACGCAGCTAGTGAGCCAGCAGCCGAGCCAGCAGCCGAGCCAGCAGCAGAGCCAGCAGCAGAGCCAGCCGCCGAGCCAGCAGCAGAAATGGCAGCGGTAACGGCAGCAGAGCCAGCCGCCGAGCCAGCAGCAGAAACGGCAGCGGAAACGACAGCAGAGCCAGCCGCAGAGCCAGCAGTAGAGCAGATAGCTGAGCCAGTGACTACGGAGGAGCCTACCGCAGACGCACCAGCTGAACCAGAGCCAAGTCCAGAGATTGCTAAGGAGCCTACGCCAGAGATCCCAGCAGAAGCCGCCCCTGTAGCCGAAGCAGCTCCACCTGCTGATCCACCATCTGAGCCAGTCGCAGAAGCAGGAGGTGACTCAAACCCCGAAGCAGCTCCAGCAGCCACAGAAGAAGTTATCCCGGAAGAAACAGCAGTGGAAGCGGCCGCTCTACCAACTGAGGCTCCGCCCTCTCCAACATTGTCCAAGCGCCATCGTCGCTCAGCGTGGGACCGCCCTCGTCGACACAGCAAATCCTCCTCCAAAGGCAGCGGCAGCATCGACCTCTCACGTCCTGAGCGCAAACGCCGCGAAAGCGACGTCAGCGCCTCGACCGCAAAATCAGGTGAAGTAGACAAACTGCTCAAAGATGCCAAGGAGAAGCGGCAGAGCAAACGCCCATCGGGATCAGAGCGTCGCTCCAGCAAACGCGATAAAGAACCCGAACCCAAACCGTCGTCGACATCGGCCTTTCGACCTCGCCTGCTAGATGTACTACCCCGAGCCGAAACAGAAACAAGCATGTTCATCCGCGTCAACGGCGACAAACCGCGCAGCAGTCGACCCTCGCACCCCCCACGTCGCGCTACCGAAAACTCCAGCTCTCGCAAGGAACGACCGGCCAGGCCCAAAGACGCAGACTTGAAAGCCCGCATCGAAAGCGAGGACGAGGCGAGGAGGGAGAGGCGGAGGAAGCGGAAGGAGCTGGATGAGGCTGAGGCGGAGACGAGGCGGGAGTTACGCCGGAAGCGGAAGGAGTTGGAGGAGGCGAAGGAGGCGGCGATGAGGGCGAAGGAGAGGAGGAGGGAGAGGGAGAGGGTTACGAGGGAGGAGGAGAGGGGTGGGTCGGGGATTCGGTTGAGGGAGAATGGGTTGGCGGGGAGGTTGAGGAGGATTTTCGCTTGATGGGAAGAAAGTGTTGGGGATGGGATGGGATGGGAAGAGGGAAATACTAACGGACGATCAGGTTTGACGGTGACTGTAATGATGCTTTGTACTAACGGCTCTGTACTCCAGTTTTGTATTTCTTCGTTTGGTATATATGTCTTCAAATATGTTTGCCCTGTAGTTATGTATCTATGTATAATGTCATATCATATCATATCATATCATCCCATCCCCGATCTTCCCACCTCTCTTTCTCAAATCCGAGCACAATGACCAGTATTCGATTGTTTTGCGACAGACGAGCTGGTCTTATATTCTAACCATTCTGACCCTTTATCTACGTTCGCTTCCATTTGCCACCTGACTTGGCCTCTTCGATTCACCGTCCTCGCTACGTCTTTTATTGCTCGTTGGCATTTTATTGACTTAGAGTGGCGTAGGATAGGTCTGAAGGCTCGGGGGTTATCATCGAGATCGCGCCAAGGTTAAGTTTTTCATGAGTACAGTGTTGAACATCTCTCGAAAGTGTTGCTTGCTTGGACCTGTGTGGAGCCATTGGGGTCCTCGAGTTATATCTGGGAAGGGAGGATAGTCATAGATGGTATGAAGAAGGGTGAACTGATGAGAATGAGATTGGATAGTACGGCGTTAGAATATGATAGATGCGCTAGTAATCATTTTATGCTTAAAGCGTCAGATCTCCATGCATTGTAGAAACTTATCCGCCGATGTCCCCACATTTGTGACGAAGAGTCGGTCCATGAGCGTGAAAGATGCCTGTACGTTGTGTGCAAGGTGTGAATTAGCTTATCTATATGAGAGATCCCAAAGGGTCTGGCTCATGTGCTTTTCGAAAGTATGTGATACAACATGATCCAAAATCTGATCCATTCTGCGATAGAAAGGCAATTGAACCCACTACGACATAGTCCATTCGACTAGTGACCTGGAGTCTCGGATCAGACTCTGAGGAGCATCGCGATCGACCAGCTTCCCTCAGTGCTGCCACGAGGTACGTGTCTTCCATCCTATCTATATATATAAGATCATCGAGTCTCCACCATTAGATAGAGGCGTCCGAAGAGATCAGCAAGGTACCGTCGCCGAGCCTACCTAGTGTGGGGGGCAAGTCGATAGATCCAGTATCGCCGAACGGGGAGAAAGTATTCGACGAGAAGGTGAAGTACCTGGGAAGGAGAGAAGTGCACACATGGCATACAGTGTACAAGTCCCCGTAGATCCCCATCTCCGCCTTTGTCAGAACCCCCTCTTCATGCCGGTGCCTTTCCGTGGTAGGGCCGCTATATCCTCGCCACCATCTGATTGGGGGTGACATGTTCCGACTTGGCTGTAGGCAGCCTAGTATACGCTTCCTCGGCACCAAGCCGGTGGGGCTTGGTGATGTCTGCTGGAAATTAGTCAGTACGAACTCAGTGTATTAGCGATAAGAGTAGCGTACGCAAGAGCCCATATAGCTTCTAAGTTATCCTCAACACGCTAGAGTCTTTCCAGAAGATATGGCATATGGAGCCGTGCTTAAGGAATCCACTCTATCAAATTAGTAGCGGGAGATAAGGCTAGCGTATCATAGCTTACGGGCATGACCCCGAGAGCTGGTTGTCGTAGACGTCTTACTGATGGTCCTTGGGATTCGGCGCATACTACCGCCGTACACTTGGTTTGGTGGTGCTTCTCCAGCCTAAGCCACGTCCGTCCCCGTGCTTCCTGTAGGTCACTACGCCCCAGGATAGACATGTGGTTGGAGCGCTGTGCTTTGCAGTTGAGATGGCCACATTCCCGGTGATCAATCAAGGCACCTTGATCTGGTTGTCCTTTGCACAAATCATCTCATTCGCATAAGCCCGATATCGGTCCAGCAGATCGGTATCATACATCTCGTGCTGTGACCTGAAGCTAAAGTGCGCGGCAATGGCATGGGTATTGACCAGGAGAGCTATTATCACCATTATTAGCATGGCCGTTACTCCGTAATGATTCGGAGGTACACATACGTCTCCTCAACTTCGTATTTACCCCAACACTCAATTCCAATTCATCATCCGGTGTGTTGAAAGGCAAGTTATCCAAAACATCCTTTCCCCATATTGCCATGAAATTAATGTTCATGCGATCGTATGCCATGTTCCATATTCCTTCTCTTTCCTCATCCGTGCCATGGCCATAATGATACAATTCTAAATTACTCTTTTCCAGATTCTCGAAGAACGAGTAATGAGCTTGTGCGCCAAGTGACCAGCTTCCCCAATCTGGTCCGTTGGGATCATAGCTTGTTTCAGCCATCGGAGTTCTCCAAAGTTCCTCAACCTTGTCTGCACCTTTAGGGAGGGGAAGCCATCGATGGCCTTTGAACGGTGGTGCCCCAGGCACATCTGGTGCAAGGACACCTCCGTCATCGTCCTTGCCTGCCCCGACCCCAGCGACAGGAAAAGTCATATCCTCGCCTTTCCATTCAGGTAGCGCGGATGCTCGCCACGCTGTCGGCCCTTTGGAATCAGCGCTAGGGTTTTGTGGAGGTTCCAATTCCGGGAGATAGGCATGTATAGCCCCGAACCGGTAATGCAGCCATCCGGTTTCAGGGCTATTGATGAGATTGGCAACTACGTCAAGCGAATGAGGGTGGGCAAGCTTCGTGTACACAATGTCAGGAATAGCTTTATCATTGAAGAAGACCTATATCACCATGTCAGCCAGTGCAATGTCGTTGTTAAATCCAGTAGGAGTGGGACCCACAATATCATCGTCGATCTTGATATACATGTTACCCTCCTCCACCCCTTCCTTCCAAACCTCATTATACCCCAGATTCGATATAATAATCTTCTTATACAAAGCCTCGGTATCCATAAGCTTATCCAAATACGCAATATCTTCTTCTCTGTCCGTGTTGACTACAAAATGTACTTCGTCCAACCAGCCTCCGCGCGTGACAAGATTCTTCTTGAGGTAGCAGTCCAGAATTGCCACCACAGAAGGTCGTCCGAAGAAGATGAGTCCTATTATATTGAGACCTTCTGGCTTTTCCCCCGTTTTGATTGTCACACCCTTAAGGGCCTCCGGCTTATCCGACGTTTTGTTTGTTCCGCCCATGCCACCGTTACTGGAAGACGGCGGGTCTAAAGGATGTGAAAAGCCACCAGGTCGACGAATTTTCAATCCCGCCCCTCTATTCAATGCAACACCAACGATCAACAATGCAGCCAGCATACAGAAGCCAACAGTGATGTATCTCGGCCGCCGCCATGAAGGCGCGGATGATGTCCACGTCTTGCGTGGACGCGACCAATCTTTACTTGATTGTTGAGCATGCCCATTCTGGGGTGGACTTCCGGAAGCTTCGAGATCATCGAGATCGAAAGATTCGGGTTGCAGAAGACCTTGTTGTTCTATCGAAGACTTGGGCATGTCGTGCGTCGGGCAGAGGACATGTAGGTTCCCGAAGCTATGGACGTGAGATTCCGAAGGAGAGCCAGAGAAGTGATCCCAGCGGGCATGCAACAGGATATGCGGATGCGAGGCTAAACTTAACGATCGGTTGGAAAATATCAAACAGCGATACACAAGAGACGACTAGATCGTGATCAACCAAGGTCGTAACGATACTGAACGTTGGTAGACTAACACGATTGAGTTACGATTCAGCGAGGCTGAAAGGCTTGGCATTCCTTGGCATGTTGGCCTCCTACGCTGCAAATATGGGTCCGAGGGGTCACTTTGTCTAAATTCACCTATTAGTACCTATCCCTCTCGCAAAAGCACACCTCCGCATAATGGTTTCAAGAATCCTCGTTTTAGTTTATTCCTCGTTCATAAAATTCTACTGCTGTTATGTTTATTTGCAAAGACACGCGAAGTCAATTATGTACAACATAAGACAACAATGACCGCACGATTGAAATCTCCCGAGGCGTCAGTCTTTATTACTCATCATGTTGAGAGACAGAGCTGATGATGTAAGGAGAAGAGATTGGCAATGTATATGCCATAAGACGCTGGTGTGGCGTTGACGCTCGGAGGATGAAGAACCAGATGATGCTTGTAGATACTTTCCGGAAATGTCTACGCGTTCGAGAAATAATTCGTTCGGCACAGTAAACCTGGGTTTACATAGCTTGTAACATTTATCAATCTTTCGCCATGCAACGAGTTATATAGCACATGTAAGTCGGTTTCGTGATAGCCTAGAGTATATTCGCTTTCGACGCATCCATGGCGTTTCCTTGATTCATCGCTAGCGAAGATCAACTCAAATATGGCCGTAAAGTCTCCCTCAAGATTGAGCCTTTTGCTCCAAGATTTTTACGATCAATGAAAATCTTACAGCAGTCCAACGCCACCACTCATGTCCTCGTAGCTCCATATTCCACTCAGAGTGAAGGGTTCTTTCTTAAGGTCCTTCACAAAACCCTTGTGGCTCGTGACCTGCGATTGCTCATACCTGAATTGAGCACGTGGGGAGTCAGCTAAGGTACTTCGTTCTTTTGTGCTAGAGTCTTTGCAGATGGAATTTCAATAGGGCAAGGCCTTAGTGAGACATTGGATGGGTACAACAGGCTTCGACCTAGGACTCGTCCGTGGCGGAGGACTCCTACAGGAATCAAAATTATTGAGCACCAATGTTTGCATGGAAAAGTTCTGTGGTCACTTACTTCGTCGGTCCGAAGGCGCGGTACGTCAGACTTGACCGACGCGATGCTTTCAAGCCAAGATGGAGAGCGATGCTTTGCGTGAGGAAGTTACCGATTGAGCTTTGCAGCTTTGTTGGATTTTGCGTGAATGGACTCATGGTACAGGAGATATGCCGCGTGTGTGATATTTTGGGTTTGATCCACACGGTGTCTCGGAAAACTTGGACAATTATACCGGGATTGGAGACAAGAAAGATTAGCAGACAACACTTGAAGAGGCTATATCAAAGCAGCTTTTCAAGTGGAACAAGAACATCGCCAAATTACTACGATTCGAACAAAGTAATGTCCATTGTTCGATAGATCGCACTTGAGGTCTCCCAAGTTTAATCAAATCATTCTTTATTTCTACCCATATCTTACCTAAAAAGCGAGGCCGAAAGCCGGCTGGTGTCTCTAAAAATCCAAAGGTATTGATGAATTACATACTAAAAAATTAGAATATTAGAGCCATAAGATCCAGCTTGGATGCTTTACATGATACTGCACCAGTCCTCGCTAAGAAGACGAACGCGATCGTTACCGCCAGCCGTACGTAGGAGGTCGACTAGGCTATGATCTTGCTAGTACAATCGATAGAATTGCTAGTGATGATTGACAGCATTTGGAAGGCTACCTAGGGCCAAAAACAAAACACAAAGCGCTTGTGCATATCGTTTCCACTTCGGTTACTGCACCAATAGTCAATGCTCTGTGAGTACATGTGCAGCATGTGCCATTCTCTTTCAGAAGATGCAGCTCACCAGCCGCGTTTGTATGTGGCCGGTTACGAGCTGATAATAGATCTTGTGCTTGGTGAGTCTCACGGTAAACCACGTTCAAAACCTGATATTTCTAGAGTATATCGCAAAAGATCTTGAACATGCTCGTTTCTCTTCGATCTTACCTAATGTAGGAGACGATATAGCAAAGTGATGGCATGTTGCATATCATACTTAGCTATGAAGCAAGGCCATGATCACCTCAGACGAGCTTCCCTTGTGGGTATCTTGATTTCCCTAGGTAGTGACTCTATAACTGGAAATGTCCTATCACATGAGTAGGCTTTAATGGTCCATACATGGAGCATTTGTGTGGATGAGAATCGAACTCGTCCGCACGTAAGGAAATCTTGGGCTCACGCTAAACCACAAAGGTGAACACAGCCACAGTGGCACAGCTGCATTGACCTCTGACAACAACCGAAAACACTTTTGCATTCTACTCAACCGCCAACAATTGTGTCTCATCAATGCTGCCCACAAAACTAATTGGATGGGGTTGGGAAATAGAACATATGATATCTGCTATCTGATAGTAACGGGACACATAATGGAAACAGCAAGATTTCTGCACCCCAAACGAAACAGAACGGAGACGAAGGATTGCTCTTGAGGAATGCATGAAGCTGCCTAGAGAACTGGCAAGTGCCACTCATCCCTTGATGGCTTCAACTTTCAGAGGTGAGGCCATACAAAGTAGTTGAACGGGGAAGAGTCCCTATTAGGCACAGCATCATAGCCGCTCGCAAGAAGCTCGATGCGCAAACTAACAATAGCCTTATCAAGAAACGTCAGATGTCAAGCTCATCTATTCCCTGCTCCATCCACAATCATGTATCAGGTCAAGTCTCTACTTCTCCTATCATACATCACCCATCTCACCGTGGCTACAACCTCAATCACCCCCAACCTCTCCCAAAACCTAAACATCACCTTAACCGCAAACAAAACCACCACCACCCCCCCTCCCCCCCAACCACCCCCCTCCAACTCCCCCTCAATCACCGTCTCCTGCTTCACCCAACCCCCACGCCCCTCCCCCCCCTCCCGAAGGCCCGTCCCCCCAGCCGACTACTGCGCCGCCCTCCAACAAATCATCCTCCGCCCGGACTTCCTCGAAACCCACGTCTGGGAACTCTCTCCAGACCCAGAGACTTGGCTCGGATGGAAATCTCACGACAGCGGTATCTTCCTGGGCGGACATACCGTCACCGTGGAAGCTTTCGCGCCGGCGTTCGTGGTGCAGGTGGCGGCTGTGGTTGCGGCGGAGTGTTTGGTCGTTGAGAAAGGGCTTTTGGGTGGGATTGCGAGGGCGGGGGAGGGGGGGAATGTGCTTGTGGCGGTGGGGGGGTTGGGGTATCGAGCTTTGGGGAGGGATGTGGGGGAATGAGGGTGTGGGGTGGAGGCGGTGTTGCGCATGAATGATGTACTTGAGAGGTGGATGTTTGAAGAGGTCTTTCTGTCTCTCTGCTTGTCTCACTATTCAGTGATTTCATGTCATCTGATATACCCTCTGTTGACCCATAGTCATTCCCATAAGTAATCATGATGGTTTCGCTGAGGCTCCCCTGTCGATTGAAAGCACTTGCCGTATACATGCTCCTCTTCAGCTCATCTGTCATCATCGACATCATATATCTCATACCTCTAGCACGGCCTCTGCAAACCACCGTTCTTCAGCTGCCGTGCCTACCATCCGCCATCATGTTGTATCCTTGCCGGACATGTATACGAAGTACCACTCTGAGCTGCAGAATGCCTACCGTCGTTGTTCCCGTATCCGATCAAGTATGAGATCCCATTTGCACAACTGTCATCACCCTCTTACCCAGAAGAGCCAATCTTACCCCGGCCGGTGTCGTACTCGGAGGATGCAGCAACGCCAGGTCGTAGGCCATGCTCTCCGTTGGACTGACACAGATCCGCGAAGACGTGCTGACTTCGCTATCGTAGCTGTGCTGTTTTTGCCGACTTCCAGTGATGTAGTGGACTCATCATCGCCATCAAAGCCCTGGCTGGGCGGTTCAAATGACGTCTGGCTGTGTGGTAGGACTCATCGTCGCTATGGTATCGAGGACCGCGATTGCTATGAATTGCCCCTAGGCTAGATTTTGTTGAACGGTCTCAGGGGTCTGATGGATGATATGATAGCTATGCTAGATGTCTAGAAAGGTGTCTAGGAACAAGATAATGAGACAACAAGACTTTGTAGACGTGGCCACTCGCTTAGTGTCTTGGCAGAAGGGCTTATTTCCAACAGATTTTGACTTCGCCATCATTCAATGCGAAATCGAATCTACCTATCACGGCAGTCATCCGTGACGATCTTGTTCCTCACCATCGTTACATGCGTATGCGGCTTCGCTACCCCTGCTACTGCCTACTTCTGTACTTTCCCGAACGCGTCGGAGCTCAAATTGTTCATATTTTCCACTCAAGGGTCTTTTGGAAAAGACCTTTGGGAGGCGCCGTTTAAAGCCTTGAAGTTGTGACACGAATCTCCTCAAGCCAGCCACGTTCGAGGTGCCATCATCGCATTGGACATAGACTCTCACCGCATCACCATACCACCAGCAAACGGTTAGCGGTACGACTACCGACTCGAAGACAACGCTGATAATCGTCACAGCAGTATACAACGTGCCGAGGCGATAGCGGAGGACTTTGGCGACCTCTGGCATTTGCGGGAGCATAACCCCCGTCCTTCCAAACAAGGATGAGCAAGAGCAACGGTTGAGTATGCCAACCTGAGTTAACACCACAAGCACCATTGTGAAAGAAGTCATGACGGCGTCTTTAGCGAACGTTGACCAGAAAAGGCGATCTCGATCCATCGGCGGTATTTTAGCCAGCTGGACGTCGAGATATGCACTTGCGAGCCAAAGAGCCAAGATGGAAAGTAACACGATGTGACGGCAGTTAAACCCATCTGGTGGAACAAAGCCTGAGATTATTGCTCCAGTCAGGGTCCCTGAGGTCACGATTAGGTGCGCAGCAACTGTATGGAGCTGCATCCGACGTTCATGTGCTGAACGCTGAAGGTCGCGATCCTGCCGCCTCGTGCCGCGATGCGTAATGGACATGGTGGGAAGTTCAGCCTCAGTCTGCCAGTTTGATGGCTGCCAAGAGTAAACACCACCTAGGAAGATTCTGCTTTGCTTGTCTTCGGTAAAGCATGTCCGGTTGAGCTCGTCTATGTTCCTAGCTCGATTCGAGTTACCCAAATCTCTCTGGAACTGTTTGATGATCCGAGGAATAGTCGCCTCTGTCTGGGAAACCCCTATTACTGAGCCTAGGAACGCAGCTGGTACGATCCAAAGGTACTGGGCCGTAAAGCTGATGCTGTAAGCTTCGACCCTGATGGGGACTGCGCTGCCAGGGGCTATAGCATTCGCAGTTGCTGCTGCATCAATTAGCGCTATTACGATCGTGCTGATGAATATCATTTGAGCCACGAAGATAGGAAGGAAACTGGTTGTGCGATCAGCTGCCAGAGCGTCGCTCGCATCTTGTATCGCGTTGTACTCTTGTGTTGTCTTTTGGCCAGACCTATAGTGGTATCAGACTAAAGGAAAGCTCAAGAAAGAAGATATATGTACAGGAAGTCCCTCGCGGCGCGCCCGCGGTCCCATTCTGTATAAGCTTCCGTGACCATGGTAAACTGTCTCCAGTGCTTCTCTTCGCGATTCTTCCAGAATCGGGCGTTCCTCTGACAATTGGACAGCTTGAGGAGCATGTTGCTCATCGTATCAATGGGGTCACCAAGAAGATGATTGATCACGAATAGATGTACCTCAATGCCTAAAGGTGGACAGGGTAAAGATACGATCAGTTGGAACAGCGGAAACTTCCAAGTGGTCAATCGAGTCCATATGTGTCCGGTGGAATACCTTGTCCAGGATGGTCCAGCGATCGCGACGCATGAATTCTTGGTGAAGGAGGCATTGGATTGAGTCGCCAATCCAGACTCAAGGCCGAACAGTCGCGAGTCGGTTGCGCAAGCTGCTTGGATTTTCTGAAGATATTCCCAGAGGCTCGGAAAGTCAAAATGCAGTCTACTTACACAACCTTGGCCCCAAGGATTGCTGCAGTTATATGTCACATTTGCTGGGACATCACTGCAATCAATTGCCATGACGCAGTCGACAAACTTTTCTTGATAATGAAAAAATGTGGAGATCTCTTTCATCAGATAGTTTGGCAAATGAATCAAGTGAACATGATAAGGATGAATGTCTGGGAAATACCTTGCCTATAAGACAAAATGGGGCGGCCACTGCCACTGTCATCTTGCCTGATATGGAGAAGCACGTTTGTGGCTTGGACCGGGCTATCAACTTCGCCCAAACCAGGCGCCTATGGGAGGTGTGGTGATATATACTGCAAGCCAATGATAGCGCACAGTCAATCAGGATGGTATCAAGGGTACCGCCACCGACTAGCTGTAGAATCCAAGTACGTACTGACTCCCATTTCTTGGTGGAACGTCTTTCGCCAGGTCTTGAACCGTACCTATGCTTAGGTAATACTCATCCATATTCGCCATATACCTCATAGATCTAGTATATCAGTCAGGAAAGACGCATCATGCCTGTGGTATGCGTCAAGTCTGCTTCGGAATACGATCAGTTGTACGGAGTACATACCTAGCTGAGTCCGCTCGCTTGGGATAGATTAACACTATTGGTAAAGACTCAGGACGAGGCTGTCAGCCTCGGTAATAATATCCGATTATGATGTACCGTTACAACCATAGAGGGGCTTCTCCACGCTTTGAGACGTTCATGCCAAGTCCCGGTGTGCGGAGAAAAACGAATCCATACGACATCTCAGAACCACAAAACCCTACCGCCTAAAACCGCGCTCTATTATTCACGTTCGCTCCATCTCCTACACACTTATCACACATTTTTTTCTCATCGAGACCACCCCCATGATCTTCCCTCACACCCACTATGGAGACTCCATCAACATCCCTAGCCCACTTCTCTCAGCATGAGCGTCCCATCCACTAGCCACAACGTCCCCCATTCACCCCCACACACACACACAACAATGGCAAAAAGGCACAGTGAGCCTAGCCTCGTGACGGGGCAAGCAAGCGCGTCTACAATCGGTCTTCAAGCAGCATCCCTTCATGCTGAAATAACGGGGCGGATGTTCTGAGGAAACCCTCGCTATTCGTGTAGATGAGAAAGGGAAATATCCAAGCCTGAGGAATGGGCCGCTTGTGGTGGATCTCGTCAGAGGGAGAAGCGAGGATTAGAGATGTCTTGTGAGAGCAAGGAGCGGTTCGGATGCGTGAGGAATGGAAGAGGAGGAGAGTTTTGGTAGGGTGGGAGGAGATTAAAAGAATTTTGAGGGGTGGAATGGCTATAGTGGTGGTAGAGATGCTGATACGCAGGGTTGAGATAACAGATGGATTGTAGCAATGAATAAATACGGAAATAGGCGACAATCTCACGACGACTCTGTCTCGTGAATTGTTCTATATACAACCGAGACCGGATATAGAAGTCTACGTACTGGACGGTACAAGTGCCTACTTATCAAGTAGACTTGTACCATGCCATCTCAATCCACACAAAACCCTATATCAAGAATCCGCAGACTTCAAAGCATGTTGCACCAAGTCTCAAGCATGAGACTGACTAAGAGGCTCTCATTTGAACCTGTAGATCATGGGTGCAAGTCGCCCTGGCGAACAGTAGAAATTCTTCAAACGATTATCTCTCAACGAAGATAACCATCCCAGTCTTGCCCTGTATGCATCCACAGTGCGTACTCTATCACACAAGCAGTCCAATCCTTGCGTTCGTGTGGTACGGTGGCTTGACCGGCAGTGAGTGTTGAGGGGTTCGGTGTAGCTGTGGCTGTGGCTGTTGATTAGTTGGGTGGGAAGGAAAGGTTGGGAAAGGGTGAGATGGGGATGGGGATGTTGGAGGGGAGAAGGTATGGTTGGTTTTCTCGTAGCGGAGGGAGTGGAACGGTGAATCGGTGCATGGGAAAGGTGAATTGGAGGGTGGAGAAGGGGTGGGGGAGGATGGAAATTAGAGATGGGAAGTGGATGTTAGGTCAATAACAGATGGGTTCACGAAGGAGGATATAAGGAAGGGGTGCCGACACGTAGCCTTGGTGCTGAAAATGGGGATTTCGGACAATTGTGCTTCTTCTATGGGTAAGTCTGGGGGTTGGAAGTTTTCAAATGGTCTATAGCGTTTATCAAGCCTGTTGCTGTAGAGGTGCGTGGTTTGCGATGTGTTAGGCGAAGCATATTCAAAAGCTATACTATATGACTGGAGGACATGAATATTAAGTCGTATTCAGCAGGGAAAGTTCGCTGGGCGAATTCGGGGGAAATGAGGTACTGCGCTGGTGTGAGGTGATTTGCGTGATATGTTTGTATCCTGCAGGAGGCGGAGAAAGGGGGTTGGGAAAACGGGAAAAACCGGCGATAATGTTTTATCAGGGGGAATGGATGCTGCAGGGGTATGCGTTTGACATATATTAGCACATGAAACACTATCTTTCGGCTTGTACTGGATGTTTGATAAATCGTGTCACAGTCATCATTGAAAGATCAATTACGTATTGATATCGCTCCTGGAGGTGCGGGAATGTAGGGAACCTGCATGATCACATCTCCAAACACGGCTAGCGCCAACTTTCGTGTGGTTTCCAGGTCGCTGGATGCTGGTCGAAGTGAATCCAGATACTCGGAATTGCAACGTCGATGCGTAACAACCCTTTTATCCGCGGACTAATGCAGATGACCGTGCGAAACATTGAAAGGAATAATAAGGCTGGGTGTTAGGCATAGCGAAAGGGTCGTATCTTGAGCTTGGGAGATCGAGAACGCGCGAGGAAAACTTCGATTCATCAACGACCTGGGTGGTCGGAGGGTATGATTCAACTCTTCTGGAACAACTTGAGAATTATAGATCATATCGTGTAGTACCACCAAGCGTGACCACACCACTGAAGATACCGCATGTTCTGTTGTTATTAATCATTATGGTCGTATGTGTCCCATCGTACTGTATTGCCCAATGCTTTGTACAAGAAAGATATTACCGGGTATCAATTGTTCAGCCGCTCCACGTGGCTGACGATGGAAACATGTACTCCTCAACGGCTCGCTTGGTATGCCCACCTCCAACCCTGCTCATCGCAATTGTCCTCCAAAACCCCCACTCGCTCAGCCAAATTGCACTCATGAGACTGGGCGGTATAATGGCCGGTTGCCGGGCTCCGGAAGTAGCTTTTGAAATGGCGCTGATGCAACAAAGAGTCATATCCAAATGACCGCGGAGAAAGGATGATGTCGCAAATCGTGGAGGATGCCAAGTATGCAGGTTGATTATGGTTTACGAAGCAGCCACGGGTGACATGCTCTTCTCCGTCACCTTTGGCTGCAAAGAAGATGACGAAGGTTTCGCTTGGGCCGAGCGAGTGCGAGGCGGTTGGCGCTTGTTCTTCTTATTGCGCCTGCTGCGACGGACGAGGAAGAATGCAGTAACGGCCAAAATGAGTGCGATAGGGACGGCAACAGCGGGTCCAATGATGATTGCGAGGGGTGTCGAGTGAGGAGGTGGTGGTGGGTGTGCTACAGGTGCGGCGCCGTAGGTGGGTGCAGCGTGTGCGATGGAAGTGGATAGAGTGATTGTGGAGAATTCCGGCATTCTGGCCGCCCAAAAAGCTATCACCCAAAAAGCTATCCTCCGACTGCAACCTCGACGCTCATGATACTTTCGCCCTGCAGGAGAAAGGTGAAGAAGTGTGAACCTTCAATGGTAGGTTTGCGGTGGGAAAGTAAGAGAGGGAGTGATTGTGATGAAGTGTGGGACACTCCTTCCTAGAGCTGTACGAACAAGGGTGATTGCGAGGACATCTTCCTCTTTAGGCGGGTTCCTTGGACCCGCGCTAAGTCCAGCAGCCAGTGGCGAAATGATCATGCTCAGTGGAGATCACTGTGCAGATTCGCTAGGATGATGTTAATACATAATTTAGGAAGTTCGCACTCGGGCTCTGCAGAATATCGGGACGACGATTGACTCTGACCTGTAGAAGTCACAGCATCACAACGCGTCCCAAAGCTGTAATGTCTCCCATCATCAGCATCAGCGTGCTTGAGCAGGATTGTCCTGTATCCGCTGTGCCAATGTTGTTAAGTGATTAGTGCGCTAGTTGGTCTGCATGTGGAGATATCTAATTTTAGTACCCCGCATATCCCGAACCAATAGTGTTCGGGTCCAGCATCGGTGTCATCAACGGTCGCTCTAAATAAGGCTCTCCTTACCGGCGGTCTGGCCTCGTAGTGGAGAAGGGTAATTGATGTTAAGAGATCTTCCTGATTGAGTACCCCATCACTACTGCATACGCGTAAGACATAGCTTGGCAGTCCGCTGTACTATAAGTACGTGTAGATTATCTGTAGCTTAGCCTTCGTAGGCTTAGCCGTAGCCAGGTGTAGAATTGACTTTCTCGGGGGAAATGGGATGAACAATGATGACTATTGGTCGTCACCGTAGCAGACAATTTCCAATTACTTTAAAAGTCTTGGCACGCGAACATATAGTCCACGTACCTTGTCAACCTGTCTACTATATGTCCGCGTTCTTACCTCTGCATAACGCCAGCGTATGATTGGAATTGCCTGCCCAATATGCCATTGAACCCAATAAAGAGCTGGCTTGTATGGTACTCTTGGCTACAAAAGTTATTAAGACACGTAGGCGTGAGCCATGGATTTCCTGGAGGATTACTTAAGGCATGGCCGGTAGTCAAAGCATTGAATCTGATAGAGGAGTTGTAATTTCTTCCGTGCTGCGCGCGTTGATCAAGACGTTTTAGCGGTTGTACTGCGGTCCTGGGTGGATCAGTCACCGTAGCTGAAGTTGTTTTCCGTTAAGCCTCTGCATGACTGCAAAGCGAGGCGGAAACTCATGATTGATGTTTGTATCAAGACGCAGAGGCATAGGGAGTTTGGGAACATGTCAACCCCGACGAACTCGTGGTAGTAATGATTGGTGTGGGGAGCCCCGAGTACACTCCTATGTCGCTGTAGCCCATTAATCTACCGTTGATGGTGTCGGTCAAGTCCTTGTTGCCAAGTGTACAAAGAAATGGCTTCAGAGTACAGGCGGTTTGCGGTCTGGAGAGAGGCAGGCACTGTTGAGTATGAGATGACGTAGGTGATATTCGACATGACAGCGCTTGGGGTAGGTACTGTTGGATTAGCAGGTATGCTGGAAGTTGGAGGCGAGACGTCGATGTCCTTATAGCCCACACGACACTCTCGTAATCTTGGTCGATCTGATCGAGCCGAATACAGCATTCGAAGATCGCGGTCAAGGGCTTTGAGCTCCTCGTCCTTTGCGTGTTGGCTATAGCTGGTATGGAAACGTTACGATTGATTGGAAACCTTTCCAACACGATTGAGCCAACAAGTCGGTCTGCTGCACGTTGAATGCAGTGGTCAGTCGACGAAACTACCAGTCCGTTTGTGTATGGCGAACGCCAGGTTGCCAAGGTGATAGTTTAGCGTGACGCTAATCTATCCCGTGAAGTAAAGTACTTAAAGCTATACTCATACCTCCATTCTTGTTTTGCTTTCTCATACTTACCTTGTTTCAGCAACCTCGCTCATGGATGGGGTCTGCTATGAGTAGAGCCCTGCATTGCACATCGCGGAGGCAATACTTATCGAGCTGCCTTCGGGCATCTCGGAAGCGGAATTTTTGATGGTCAAACCTCTGTTATGGATTCTTTTCATCATGCTTTCTGCTCTATGCAAGGGCCTGAAGAAGAGATTCTCTCACAGGACTGTATGAGAGGTATGTGGGATGGGCTGACATAATACATAAGTCCATGTCACTAGCGCTTGTAAGCAGCGGAGGTAAGGTAAGTTTTCTGTGTTTATCGTGTGGCTCGTAATAGTTGGCACACTCACTACTATTGTCATTGGTGTGTTCATGGTGCTCAAAAGACTCTTATTTGTACTCATATCAAACTAGCTATCCTCTCCGTTGATCGCTTGAATCCCGCATGTCTGCCTAGGCCTGACGTTCCTGCGTTCCGGCGTGACTATTTAAGCTATACTCCGTAGCACACTTCCAATCCCGAAAATACCTTAGCTATCCCAAAGCCGAGTTTGAGTGACGTGGGGCGGCTCAAGCTGTCTTCCTTCCGCTCTTAGGAGACCTCGAAGACCATGTATTTTGGCGATAACCATTCTGCAACACGTTATGAGTTGGAGAAAAATATTTCAGCAGATACAATGTAACGAGAAAGAGACCCAACTCTACAGCGCCTTTACCAACGATCAATCTACTTGCCAGCCCTTGTAGCGGTACTCGGCGAGCAAGTGATGAATTTTATGTGCAACATGGCACCCACGGAGCAAGCGACTCATTTGGAGGACGGTGGAAGCCCTTATACAAGCTCTACTCGTGTGCCACACAGAGAGAAGCCAGCAGGGTAGCGGACAAGGGCCGAGAACAGAATACAATGAAGAACGTTACACATATGGTTGGTGCTATTCTCAACGATGAAGCCAGCAACATGTTTCTCTTCTCGAGTGGTGCGAAGTTGTTCGGCCCATCCATACAAGAGGTAATGACCTAAAATAATATATTTTAAGCAAATCCCGACCATGTTGAAGCTACACATATTACGTGAAGGAGGAATTTATAGCTACCGTGAGATATGTTCTACACACATCGAATGCTGGCCACAGCGCTCTTATACTTCGCACCACCAAAATCCAAGTGCTTGCACAACTTCCAGGCACTCTTCTCGCATTAAACCCCTTCAACATCTTCACTGTTCGCAAATCAGCGACTACGTCGGACGCCAGCATCAAATCTTGCACCAGCATAGCCTTGTCGAGCCTCCAAAAGCACACAAAGACCCAAATTATTGGGCATCCACTTAGACCCACCTTGTAGCACCTCAGCAGATCAGAAGCATATCATCCATTGCCGAACAAACCTGTAAGCTAGGTACAACCCGACTCAAGGAAGACTCTTGAGCGCTAACGGTGATTGACCAGATACCAGCACGATACCAGGCTGAACCCAGAGCATGGAGTACGTACAACAGAGGGGAGGAGGAGGTGGGATCGATATAAACGATGATAGCTGTTATGGATGTTGTGTTACATTATGGGGTGCGTGTGGTGCTAACTGCTGTGAGTCCTCGGACCGGGACAAATGCTGCGATCCAGGGTCTGGCATCGGATGTCTTGGCCTAGGGAATTGTGGCTGTAGTGGTAGCGGTTGTTGAAGTGTCCTTCTCGAAACTTAGGTCTAGGATGCCCACAGCTTCTTCCTAGCTAGCTCTCTTTGGATACATGTACCTCTGTCACTATGAACACAATCAATTGGACGGCTGAAGAAACAAAATAATGGACAACGATTATACTTGTTGAGCAAAATTTGCTGGTTTCTAACATGCCTGTAGCTGTACGGATGTAAAACATTTCTACCATGCGTTAACGACGAGATGATGCATAAGCCTCGAGGTCGATGAAGCCAGCTGCATTTGCCTGAGGAGAATAGCCTATTCAATGTTAGAGCGAGTGGTTGACGTTTGAGTAACGCATGAGCACGTTTTGCGCTTCAGGACTCGAGCTATGACCTAAGTAAGGATCGTTACGAGAAGGACGATATAGTCACAATATGGACATTACTAAGAGCCAGGTCTTGCCGATGGTTGGGAGGGAGGGCTTGCAGCTGGTAGAGTAAGTAAAGCAGGCCGAAGAGACAGGCTTGGCAAAGACTGAGAAGCTTTGTGTGTGACATCATTGCTCTTCGAAACACACGCTTTAAACTGTCTTCAAGGTCATACAATCAGGAACAAATCCTTTTAATCCTAAAGGACATATCAGCAATTCAACCGTAAATATGTCGAAAGAATATGAAGGACAAGACCCTCTCGCTATTGCCCAACAAGCGGAGCGAGACCTAAATTCCCACGGTGCTATACATGGTCACAACGCTAGTCAGTTGATTACGGCTTTCCGCTGCTTTGCAAGTAGCCTTCAGCTAATGATTGTCAGGAAGCGACTCTGGCGTTGATACAAGCGTCGAGAAAAAGTTCCCTGGAAGCGAGGTCAAAGTCGGGTCATCGGCCTCAGGCGCAGGGGACAACCGCGAAATCCCAGTCGAAGAGGGTGGGGATCTGCATAAGGCTACTGGACAGTAAGTCCCAAAGTACCTTTGCTGTCTGTCGAATGGTCACCTATGCTAACGTTTTGCCAGACCTACGAAGGCTCGAGACTTTGAGGGTGCGGGGGGCCCGGAGACGAAGCAAGCACAGTACGAAGCGGCAAACCCTGGTAACGATGAGGTTGGAAGCAACGTCAGGCAAGGGAACGAGACGATTAGACCCGGGGATGGAAGGGGAGCAGGGTAAACAAGCACGATCTTAAGGTCGAGAGCGATTTTGGGAGATATCAGATCAAGGAGGAGCCACATGCAAGGCAAAGTGTTATTATGTTCAGACTTTAAAATTGAGTGATTTTACTGATCCTGGAGTATATGAGACGGCTCAGTCGGCATGCGTGTACGCAGCATCACAATTAACGCTGTCATCCAGTCTTCCAACGATGCCACGTTGTTTTACGAGTAAATCCGTTGCGAGACACCAGAAAGTTTTGCTGTCGAGACCACATCAGTTACATTCATATGAACTCCCTTCGACCTTGCATCTATATCCCATAAGGAAGGTAGTCACATCCAGCATTGCTCGCCTATGCCATGATAGCATCAAGATTACTTAGTGATGGGTCTTCCGCTCTTATATGGCTAAGCTGTCATCGAGAACGTCATTCCTGTACTCATGTTATTTTGGAGAGGAATGAGCATGCCAAAACTTCATCTGCACCACCGACATTTGTAATCACTGAAGCTCGGTGAACACAATGTACTTGATTACGAGGGATTCCTTTTCAAGGACAACGTCCTATCCCCACGCTTTGGATTGTTGACTGTGCACCAGATCTAGAGCAGCTCCTCGTTCGTCAAACAACGACGCACGCTTCACGTCAATTTAGAACTGACATGAGGCAAACACGGCCCTACCACCTTCCTGGTAATATCCGGACGTTGCCTTGTCCACATTAATACGTAACGCCCGTAATGCCGTGGCCATCCTTCTTAATTTTAATTTCATTCAACAACATTCATATTTTGCCATCGAGCCAATTGAAGAAAGTTCTGGTCCAGTCTTGTAAGCAATCATGGCAGGAAGCCCTGCCGTACGGAAGCGTAAGGCGACCGAAAATGACTGTACAATTGGCTGCACGACACCCATTATTGAAGGAAAGGAACATACCTCGCACCGCAAGAAGCAAGCAGTTACCAAGACCAACAGTGCCGCTGTCAGAGCGCTGTAAGTTATCAGAACACCTTGATTCCCTCCCCAAAGACTCATAGGAATAGCATCCGACAGAATCAGGCCGAATCCCCATTGCTGAAGCTCGCGCCAGAGATTCGAGAGAAAATCCTTACCTATCTTGTCGGCGCTCAAGGTGCGTAGTAACCTCACTTCGGCCCTCTCCTGACGCCGGTTCCGTGAGTGTTGCACGATCGAAGTCAACGGAATCCGGCCGTAATCAACTACACCAAGAGCCGAACCCTCAGACCCATTCCTGAAGGCTGACATCAACATCATCTAGTTCTCCATGTTCACCTTAGTACTCCAATTATAGCTCGCAGTGCTGAATTTGGAGAAGCTAAGAAGAGCAAAAAGCCTAAGCCAGTCTCGATCCTATGTCACATCTGTCAAGAGGACACACCACGGGCGCACGCCTATTACCAGGCCCGAGCAAATGATGCAGAGGCACCTGACCAACATGACTTCTGTCGATATCTGGCCACGATCAAGAAGGAGAGGCTCGATTCCCATTTGAGTCTCAACGTATCCGGCGTGTGCAGACAGCTTTACGAAGAAACAAATTACCTACTCTGGAGCACCAACACCTTCACTTTCGACAAGCCTAAAGCTTTTAGAATCTTCTTCGGCCGCCTCATCCCAGCTCAAAAACGCAAGTTGACGAAGCTTGCTCTCTTCGTAACTATATTCCCCCCTCCAGGATGCTGGAGCTTCGACTGGGAGAAAGCTCTTCGACCCAGAGATCTGAAGATGCTTCAGGGGCTTCGGACTCTCAGTCTAGACTTCGATCAGCGCTTCGAGACTTTGGGTCCGACAAAGGACGACGACTATCGACATCTGGAGTCCAACTTCGGGCGCAATGTGGAAACGTTCGTCCAGTTCCGAATGCTTCCACTCAAGCGAGTCTTTGTAACAATCAGCGATAATGTGGTCTATCGGATTGATGCAGGAGAAACGAAAGTGGGGAATAAAAATTTAGACCCAGACTGGACAGCTATGCAAAGATTGCAGTTCGCGCGGGAATTAGAGGAGGAACTTATAGACCCTGATCCAGTGGCCACTATCGAAATGGAAGAAGATGCCGCGGAGTTGGATGCTCGAGAGGCCTCCGAGCGACATTGGGCGCAACTGCTGGATGCCGAAGAGCAGGATGCCTGTCTCTGCGAAGTCACAGCCGACGCTGCAGCAGCCAGCCTAGAAGAAGCGAAGCTCGAGTCCGCAAGGATTCCATCTTTCATGCAGACCAGTATCGAAGACATAATCGAGCAAAGGAAAGCCAAAGCTATGAGTACGAGAGCAGCTGCGACGTCTGCGAGGGCACGGTTCGAGAGTTCGAAGGATTATATGCCTCGCGGCAAACGGGCAGACGCCGTGGTGAGGAAGGCACAAAGAGAAGACAGGAAGCGACGCCAGATGATGATCTATCCGAAGGCTACGGCCTCGACCCAGGGCACAGCATCCTGAATCGAAAACACTCATCACAGGACTCTGAGCGACTGCGGACGCTAACTTCTCAAACTATTTCATTTGCATGCTTTCTATAGCCTGCCACGACCGCCGAAATGCAACAACATATAATATCGCACCAATCCCGATTTTCACTCGCCAGATCATGCCCACTACCCGCTCGCACCAAAATGCGCGCAAGATGCATCACTGCACCACAGTCGTCAAACGCTCAGATCAGCAATATTCTATGGCCCAGGGAAATGCCACGGCAGGTGGAGGTTCGAATGCTCGCTTGCATTCACATCATATTCCATCAGACTCAACCATGCGTCTACTTGCCTCTCAAAGCGAAGCACAAGTAATATTTCACCACATACATCATACGCTCCCAACAATCCGGTGATATTTATCTGAATCAATCTCACTCATACTATACCGTCCCTACAACCCCCTCCTTCCTAGAAAAACACAACGCTAAACCCCAACCCCGACAAACCCCTCATACCCAAAAAACACAACGCTAATTCCCCACGCCGCAAACCCCTCACACCCGAAAAACCACAATCCATACATTTCCCCAACCACCATCACCAACAGCATCCCCACCCCCTTACCCACCCACAAACACCACACTCCTACATCTATCCAGCACCTCCTTCCCCCAACCCTCTACCACCCCCCCAGAAAACCCCATTCCCCCAAATCCACTCTCAAAACCATACCAGTGAAAACATCCAATTTGCGCGATTTGTAATTCCATAACCCCTCCCAAAGGTAGAAAACCCAGAGGAAATAATAATCTTCACGCCCAGATGAGCCCAATATCGGTATCGACTCCGAACGGAAGGCGCTATGTTATGAAATTTGGTTCAAGGGTAACAAACGCGGCTATACTCGATCCACGATCCACAAAACAGTGAATGCATCATGGATTGGGGGGTTCAGTGTATACCTTAGTCTACGCCGGTTCAAGTATCAGGGATGGATATTGAGATAGGAATACTTGACAGGCGGCGATCGCTTGGATAGTGTAGTGTAGCATAGCAAAGTGTTTGGAGGTGTGATGACCTGTCAATTTCATATGTGGAGCGAGGTATAGCATAGCAGACAAGGATAAAGAGCTAGGATGCGTTAAGTAAATTAGCTGCATGAGAGGGTTTGGATCAGATTCTGGACACCGAGCTTTGCAATGCGGAGGTACTTTACTCGGTGTCGTACTGATGCGAGGTAAGAACACCTTGGCTATCTATCTACCCTCCTTCACATTCGGCAAACTCAGCGATAATCTCCTTGCTTTTTGCTCCGTCTCCATAACCATCGTGCGATGATTGAAACCCTGTTTTGCTCCATTCACATGTTGCGGTATCTCAACAATCTTGATATACTTTGTTATCGCAGAGTCTTGATGCACATAGCTGGTTCTCGTTGGACTGGTGATGAGCAATTTGAATATGGGTGCTTCCGCTCTTGAAAGCTTGGCGAGTTTTCGAATGCTTCTCATGTTCTCTTCGCGAAGGTGGGAGTCTTCGTAGTAGGAAATGCCGTCGATGATGCAAACCACAGCCGTTCTGTCTGGTAGCTGACGGAGAAGTGTGGTGAAGACGATGAGTAGATCGCCGAGATCATTGACGTCAAGGTTCTTGGTTTGCTCAAAGCTATGTTCAAAGGGACCGGCGACGAGAAGCTGGCAAATAAGACTTCGCACCATGCATACACTTTCGTCGTTTGGGCCACGGATATGCGAGCCGCAAAACCAGAAGAGCGTGAGGAACGGAGCTGCTTTGTCTGATCTTGTATTGGAGAAGATGTGGACAAGCATAGCGCAAGCGACAGACGCCGGGGATATCGGCTCGTGTCGTCGACTATTGGCGTGGACCAGAAGCGGTCCGAAACGAGGCTCAACCATCCATTCCTCTACTACCGGGTCTTGTATGATTGCAACTGCTCTATCCTGATCTTTGAGAGGTATAAGGAAGATCTTGCGGATGGCGTCTTCGACATCGCGTGCCAGTTGGGTCCCATCATGACCAAGTGATAGGAGCAGTAAGTCTCTAGCGGCTATGTTGTCTGCTTTGGTCGGTTTGATCAGCGAAGGTTTCGATTTGTCACCCAAAGAAAGGTTGGCTTACCGTGTAGATTTGACGGCGAATGGCCTACACTGGTTCTTTGTTGCTCGTTGGCTTCCCTTGTAACCGCCCAAACTGCTAATGTCAGATGAGGCTCCTAGGCTGGGGTTATGGTGACCGACATTGTGCAACTTCCTGCCACGCTTCAGTATCTCTAAATACGGCATAAAGAGCATTGCGGGCTTCCAAAGCCAGCTCTTTCAGCTCTTCGGTGGTCCTCTCGAGGTTGTCTAGTTGGTTTTTTGCTAATACAAAGTGAGCCCAATGTATTCGTGGCCTTCAAAAATGAGAGTACTCTGAAAGGTGTCTCGTCGAAGGCCATGAAGTCTAATGTGCTGATTCAGACCGGCATGGTCTTCCATGGCCTGGGATGCATCTCCAACAACCTTCATCTTCTCCTTCAAGGTCATTGCGTATGCTGGACCTTTAGAAAAGGAGCCAAGGAATTTCACTAAAGTGAGTTAATGTCCATGCCGACTTAGCAGTTTTCAAGTTTTGGGGAGAACTCAACGGCTTGCTTTGCGTTTGTACCACCCTAGGATGTGCTGCAGAGCATCAAGGATAGCCTTGTAAAGATCCGCAGCCTGCTTCTTCATCTCGGCATCCCTGTAAATCTTCATGTAGATCGCTGCTGTCTCTACGCGCAGAGGAATCTGGTCAAGGGCCAAATAGGTGTCTTCGCGCAGCCGGCCGAGTCTTACTGCCGCCTGAGATAGATCAGTCTCTTCACCCGATTCTCTTCTACGAAGCCGAACACACTTGCAATATGATTGTTAGTCCTCCGCAGACTACGGAACCATATATTGAGGTGGAAGGCAGTAGTTTGAGCCATGCCTCAATGGCTGGTGCAGCAGTATGAAAGTTCCTCAGCCCGCAACGAATGCTTGTCATGATACCTTCTTTACCGCACCCCTTGTACTTATCACATGCAGTTTCAACTTCTTTGATAACTTCATCCCAAGTGTGAACGGCCTTCAAGTCAATACCTGTTTTGTATTTGGGGTCTGCCTCGGTCTCATACTCCTGTAGGGCTTCGGAAAATGCTCGTTGGCTATCTGACAGAGCCTCTTCGTCCGTGGAAGTGTCGGCCGTCGCAATGTACAGGTCGGCCTCGTCATTATACATCCATCCAGAACCTTCAAAGGCACGGTGAAGGCCCCCATTCACATGGTTATCAGTGTAATCTACGGAAGTGTTGGTAAGGTGGCCGTCAACGACTGCTCCTGGGTGGATAGACAGCTGGCCCGACTTGGATCGAGTTGTAGCTGCCATGATGGCAGACAAGTGTCATTCAAGTGATGTTTCTTTGCATATCATTTTACCATAAGAAAGAAGTACCCTATCCATTGGGTTGCTGGTGACAGAGCATTGAAGAGAGGAGACGGTCATCACCTGAGCTTTGGTTGCCTGGTATTACAACATTGAGGCGAGGAGGTGTGGCACACCTTCGGAAGCATCACCGTCGAAAGGCTTCAGCCTTGTAGTCGCAAGCCATAACCGGCGAAGACAAGGCCAACATCGTCTCCAAGGGAGACCTTATCGGCAAGGATTCCAACCTAATGTCTAGTATTCGGCTCGCCAATCATTGGTCTATCACACATATCCCAGTGTCAATTGCTGACACTGCAGCTAGAGCGTGGAGAAGCGAAGTGCAAAGGGTGGAGGTTGTGAGGCTGGGATTTCTCCAGATATATGGAGCTAACCACAGTAGGAATGGTACGTGTGCGCCTTCCAATTGTATCATAGAAATCTTCATTCCAGAAAATCTTAGGCACGAAATGGAGAAGACGAAGGAACGAGAGATTGGAGATCACTGCGGTGTATCTATGTTGATGGTGGTGGGTAGTATCCATCGAGGATAGGTCCATTCTGTCGGATGGCGGTCTACCCCCACACTTCATGCCTCATTTTCGGCAAGCGCTGCTTCCTCTTGCCTTGTACGCCTTGCAAATACAAGACTCAGCCTTCTTTGTGACGTCCTCAACTCACACACCACACAACATCTCCAGTATTGTGGCTCGGTACAGAGCTCCTGTCAGATCGATTACGATCGTGCAACGGAACTTTCGATTGGCGGGAATGAACGAACAAGACCGTCCAGGCTGCAGGAAGCCGCTCGGTGTGAGAGCTGACACTTGCTGTACACTCTGCCCTCGCGAGGCTGCAGGCTCCCTCCTCGCTAGCTAACGGCCATTGGTCGCAAGAGCCGCAGACGTTCTTCACAATGGTAAGATATGCGTTTGGACCTCGTTCGAGAGCCATCAACGTGCCGCGTCTTTGGTGGGATCAAACTTCAATTTCTCTTCCACGTCTTCTCATACCCTTTTCCAGTTTGTTCATCCTATCATGCTCTACTTCCATCAATACTTTTCAGATTCTACATCGTGGTAACCATGTCCAACAGCAGTTCATCGGAGAGAAGCGGATCAGAGAATGAAAATGCGAATGAGGACATTCTCTCTGCTATCTCCCCTGTCACCCCATTGACCGCAATCAGCTCCTCTGACGTTCTCAATATTGATACCCTCAAAGAACGAAGGAGGGTTCGAAGAGACTCAAGCGTCCGCTTCAGGGATGTCAGCCCACTCCCGGTTGAGGACTTTCGTCCCTCATCTCTACCTACATCCAAAGACAAATACACTTCGCAGTTTAGGAGAGAAGATTGGGTGAAGAGCCCAGTGCAATCACAATCTTACAATGAGCTCGTAGAGGAACGTAGTCGTCTTGAAGATCGGGTGACCATGCTCGAAGCCAGGCTTCAGAATCTCGATCTCCCGAGACTTCCTGACTATTCAGATAAAGGAGACGGCTCATCCGAGCGTTCCGGACTCTCGGTCGAACCTCAATGGCAGACATGGCAGGAGTATTTGGAGCCTACTGTTACTCGTACCGCTACTAATATCATGGAAGTACTCATTGAAAGACCTCATACAAATAAGAAGTCGTCTCTTGCTGTCAGCCAGCCAGAGGCTGCGTTCGAAAGCCCAAATCCAGTCAAGAATATTGAAAGAATTCGATTCAGATCCATTCATATCATAAATGCGCTACAGCAGATCACCGAGCAAACCTTTCCCAACTCTTCTTGCTTCACCATACACCGCCCGTTCAAGATCTTGCTCTTCTATGAGAGGGGTATTGAGAATCATCTAGCCGAGCTTGAGGAACTTTTCAGCGAGAATGCCCAGTGCATTCAGGGCGAGCAATGCAAAGTGCGTGTGGACCTTGAGAAAATATTGTCCCGACCCCCAGACATCTATCATATACCCCACAGTGTTGATCGACAAGACTCTCAGAACGGAGCATCTACGTCAACCTTTAATGATAAAGCGGACTATAGGCCTACGAGAGAACGGCAATCCAACGAGCAAGTCTATACCTCGAATGCAGTCGTTGAACAGCAGGTCTTTCATGCAACGGGTAATAATGGCACAGAATGCAAGCACGAAATGTCAGATGATCTATTGGCTCAAGCGGAAGCCATCACGCACCTCCGTGCGTTGGTAAAATTCATGAAGGAAGACATGAGAGAGATTTTCAGGCGACACCGTCTCCTGCGTTCTTCAAAAGCAGACATGATATCTTTTACTGACATCTGGCATCTTTTCATGGCTGGAGATCTTGTAGTCACTAACGATGAGTCAAATTTGATGATATATAGGGTCTCTATCTTACCGGCTGGATCTCCTTTTTCTAGTAGGAGGCCTGTCAAGGAAATCAAGTTGCGGTCCGACGGTTCCCATCAGCATTTCGAATCAATATACGGACAAGATTTCATGAGCGTTACGCACATTGATGTCTTTCATTATAATTTTGACGGTCGGAACTTTGGTCCGGTCGAGGAGCGATTGACGATAGTGTCCTACGATGGAGTGAAGAAGATCACGGATCTACCAGTATACCCACTTCGCTTCCGCGCCGACTCCCACGAATTTAGAGCGAAGATGCTTGAAAGGGGTCAGAAATTTCGTGATCTATTGACCAAACCGCACTGGGAGTACAACGGCCTTAGCACGGCCGAGCCACAAGAGCAGGTGAGTTCCTCAGCCCATATTCGTGGTAAAGGACCATGGTGTTGACTTCTTGGGATATAACAGATCGATAGTCAAGTCATTGTTGACATCCCCTTGGCGTATCGCAAGCATCCCGAAAGGGCCCCAAAGTTCGGACTAAAGTCTTGGATGGAGGATAGCGCTAGGGTCGTGACCGAGGCGTGTGGTGTCCCTGGCTGTACCGAATGCTTCAAAGAGCGCTTCATGTTCGACGACCACAGGATTGATCGACAGCGGACCGTCGAGTTTGTGAAGGGTAATGAATCGCTCTTAAGAACGATAAAGGATATCGAAGAGCTCACTGATGACCTCATGCTCCTTCTACCGAATCGTATTTACGGATTCGTCCTGCGCAGTCGCAGATGGTACTACCTTGATCTAGACAGGATCCACCAGGTTCACCGGCAGAGCGAAGGATTCGAGTCTCTGATCCTTCCCGAAGGCGTTGCGAGACTGGTGGAGGGCCTTGTGCAAACACATGGCGTCCGCGACGAAACTGCTGTGCCCATTGATGAACTAGACTCCGAGCATCAATTCGATCTCGTCCGTGGCAAGGGCAAGGGTTTAATAATCTTGCTGCATGGCGCCCCGGGATTGGGTAAGACATCCACAGCTGAGTGTGTTGCTGATTATACTCGTAAACCTCTATTCCCAATTACCTGCGGCGATATTGGCGAGACTGCCAAGGAAGTCGAGCAAAACCTGGAGCAGAACTTCAGTCTCGCCCACAGGTGGGACTGTGTACTCCTCCTGGACGAAGCCGACGTCTTCCTACAAGCTCGGGATAAGGAGGACATGAGGCGAAACAGTATTGTGTCCGTCTTCTTGCGCGTGCTTGAATATTACTCCGGAATCCTGTTTCTTACCACGAACAAAGTAGGACACTTCGATGAAGCTTTCAAATCCCGCATTCATGTCAGTTTGTACTATCCCCAACTTGACGAGGATTCTACGATTCAGATTTGGGAAATGAACCTGCAGCGGCTGCTTGAGAACAAGAAGCACCTGGACGTCAACAGCAAAGCGATCAAAAGATACGCCAGGAAGCATTACGCGAAGCTAGAGAAAGCCCAACGAGGTCCGTGGAATGGCCGCCAGATCAAGAATGCTTTTCAAACTGCGATAGCACTTGCAGAGTTTGATGCGAAGACGCAAAACAAGGTGAAGCCTGTTTTGACCGTGGATCACTTCGAGGTTGTCGCCAAGGCGGCCTACGGCTTTGACGAGTATCTTTCGAGAATCCATGGGACCGATATGGATAGAGCTAGGCGAGAAGGTCAACGCGATGACGAAAGAGCTAGGCCTGTGCTCTTCCCAATTCCCCAAAAGTCTACACAGAAGAAGGAGGCCTTATCATCTTCATCGAGTGACAGTTCGGAAGTGGAAAGGAAGTCGAAGAGGGAGAAATTAGCACCGAAGAAAGAGAAGAAGAAAAGGGGCAAATCAAAGGCGAAGGGTCGAGAATCCAGTTCAGATGAGAGTACGAATTCGTCTTTGAGCGAAACTACAGAAGCGAGGCAGAAACGAAAGTATAAGGAGAAGAAATCGGCGAGCAACAAGGAGAAGGAAGGTCGAAGCTCAAGATCGAAAGCAAATTCCAAGGCCAAGGCACGAGGGTCCGACAGCGATCAATTGTCGACAGAGTAAAGTCAGGCTTGCTGTATACTGGATCCTCGGATGTAAAGTAGCTTTGTCGTCGTGTTCATTATCAGAGAAATGTCTGGGTAATTGGTTGGAATCTGTCTGTCCAAACCACCCCTTTCTCGCAGTAACATCGAAGATGGCGGGATGCGAATGCGACGCGGATTGAATACTTTCGCGGGACATTAGTCGGTATGATGTCGCAACAGAACGTTGACCTTTGCTCTGATGACAAGACTGCTTCCAGAAGGGGCCGATGTGCTATACGCCTGGGGATCCTGACACGAAGATGCTCAATCTTGGAAGTTGTAGTTCTACAACGTAATGTATGGCGTTCTTGCAGGGACGAAATCAAATGTGGCATACAGGACAGATTTTTTTTGGGTAGGGCAGAACGATACAACGGCCGCGACTATGTACGAAGCATGTATTCCGAAGACTCCGTGGAGAGAGGCGTTTGCAGCGTTTCTTTTCATTTTCATCGATTACGCTATTATGGACATCGTCTGCGCGAATAGCTCATCATTTTCTCTCTATCTGACGAGGTGAAGGGGTGGTTGTCAGTTTCGCTAGCACGTTATGTTGTTTAGCAGGGAATATTCAAATGATTCTTGTTCCTCAATTCTACAATAGCCACTTGATTGATTCTCAATAGTTGAGGAAGTGAAGTGTCACAGGAGAGAGATGGAGCGTGGAAAATTCGCGGGGAACGCTGATGGGTTTGGAGGTGAGTATGGTACGTGAGGCTGATCGAACAAGGCTGGTTGGTCTCAGCGACCTGATGCGGATGACTGATAGCGAATTCCCATGATAGAAGAAGAAGATGCAGAATCGAAGGGAAAACCCGAAGATGCCGCCAGGTAGTCATAGCTGCTCGAGAATATATACAATGAAGATATCAAGCAGATACTCATACAACAGGGACCAAACCATCATCAAAGACCATCCCTACTTCGCAATAACCAAAACCCCATACCCCGGCACATCCCCATAACTCCTCAACTCCTCCAAAGTCGCACCCCCCTCCCCCTCCCCCCTCAACCACCTCTCCGGCACCTCCGTAACCCCCCACCGCAACTCCCCCCTCAACCCCGCCTCCCTTGCCGCACTCTCATACACCCCCTTCCGCAAATGATAGCAGTCGAAATCCACGTCCCCCACCTCCGTCTCCCCATGCACGTGGAAATATATGCCATCCTCCACATCGTGCGTCTTCCAGTACACCAAGCCCCCCGACCCCTCCGGCGGCGGTCGAACCCGATACTCCGCCTCCACCGACGCCGTGGGATCGTCCGCGGGAGGAACGGTGATGCTGACGAAATGTCCGCCGTCCACAAGATTCATCTCGATGTTCCGAAACATATCCACCAGTCCCGCGCGATCCGGTGCGTAATTCAGCAACCAGGCGCCAAACACCACGTCGAACGGCCCGCCCGCATACCGCGTCGGCTTCGAACAATCGGCCAGCGTGAAATCTACGCTGTGTTTGGTGGTGTCGAGGTCCGGCGGGGCGAGACGGCGCGCTTCGGCGATCATGGCGGGGGAGATGTCGATGCCGTGGACGGAGGCGGCGCCCCAGTGGAGGAAGGAGTAGGTGTAGAAGCCGGAGCCGCAGGCGAGTTCGAGGACGCGGGCGTTGTGGATGTAGGGGGAGAGGGCTGTCGAGATGTTTTCGCGCTCGATTATGGCGATGGACTTTTTGCGGATGGCGTCGTAGGGGGCTTGGATGGTGTTGTATTGGGTTGACATTGCTGCTGGGGTGTTGGGTGGTTGGGAGGATTGCGTATGGTGGAGGGGGCGGCGGATGTGGAGGTGGGTATTGAATGTTATAGGCCCATGGAGAATGTTGCTCTGCTTTTATCTAAATGAAAGTTAATTGGTGGGTGCACCTCCATACTAAGGTAGCGTGTGCACCAGGATTTCTGGATCCCTGGCGCCATGCGGGCGCTAAGAAATCCCTCTGACCCTCGGACCGAGGCGTGCGATGTCGGACATGACTTTGTTGGGCGAAACCCTGGCCGCCTGGCGTGCTTGGACTTATCATCAGGAGCCATTGATGTGTGTGTGACAAGCGGATTCCCATCTCAATAAGGCGAACATTTCCCAGATAAATTGACCTCTGAGAAGCTCTGATCTGGAAACGTATTTCACTCGTAGGAGAAGGTGGATGGGGATAGCGTAAGTGGAAGCGCAACCCTTTGCATGATTTTGGCAAGAGCGGTTGGAAGATTGCATAGTCATATCTCCTATTCTGCTTCGCTTGAACGTATTCCTTTGGACTCAAAGATTTGGTTTTTCGTAAGGTCTACACGTGAGCTTAGCATAGTCTCCGAAATTCCATGAATGACGAGTAGCTAGACTCATATCTCATAACTGCAAAGCAGGCTTTCGACTACAATGAACGGTAGAGATCCGGTTGACTTCGAAGAGCGAACTTGCTGACAGCCTGGGGCAAAGCCATGATTTGCTAGTCAATTGCTAGGTCGGGATCTCAATATCGTCTTGTAATTTTTCACAACGTTGGAAGGCGCGCCTGTGAAGTCAGCACCAGTATCTCCCCACTCAGTGCGAAGCTGCTAATCTTTGGTGAGCCTTACTTTCTAAGCGGGAGCAAACATCTTCCCTTCAGTAGATTTGCGTGATAGGGGATTTCGATACCCAAAAGCAAGCTCTACCTGCAGATATCGCAGCTTAGTAAGGCTGGAAAATTGACCGAGCACGTTCCCACTCTTGTCGTCTCAACGTCTCGCCAGTCATGGTCGACCTGGGGGCCCCCATAACCGTGCCATATGCAAAAAGCGGATACATTTCAGCCAGTGCGGGAGCACCGTTTGCGTAAGGAAGTAGAGGGTCCTGGGGCATTGGACGATGAAAGTGTTGAAATTTTTCATGGTAAAGTTGCCGACACTTGTTCAATAGATCGATTAGGCCGTTGCGATCGTTATAATGGCTCTTGGGACGCTAATCATAGCCCTCATGAAGCCTGTGGGGAGGCGCATACGACCATTCGTGAGGGATTGGTCCACCGAATGGTTCACAACCGATCACATGGCCTAGTCTTGAAGGAAACAGCGCGATATCGATGACTGTATGCAACATTATGACGATATATCTGCTGCCTAATTTCCAGAGGCATTTGGTGAGAAGCCTAGGATCTTGCTCTCTATCTTGGGACTCGGCCACCGATGGAATAGAGAGAAGATGGCCTCGCTGCGACGGAATGCTTTTGGGACCGCTTCGCGTCTTCCTCTCAAGGTTTTTTGCCTAAGTAAGAATAGAAGTATTCGACAGAACGCCCGAAGCAAAAAGTAGGCGTACGGCTATAGAAAGCGGAGAAGCCAATTGTTCGCTCAGAACGTACTATTCGATCAAGGCTCGAAGCCTCATTACGAAGAACCTGGCGAAGTGTGAGCGTAGGTTCATGTTCTCGGACAAGGGTAAAGGTCTGCGCCTATAACGAAAGTTGATGAAGTCTCACAACGCAATAGGGAGTCTTTCCTTAGCGCCGGGAACTAGACTGCTAGGCCGTAAATTCACCAATTTCCATTATTGTTACAGCCTTCGAAGTCTTGGATGGAAACGCATCTTTTGGCCCATCTAGACAAAGACTATATGCGTTGGCTTTTGGGTGCGTAGTATGTAAAGCGTATGCCAAGTTTTCGTGCAAGGAATTACTGACTGAGGTTTGTAAGGGAGAGTCCCAATGAGGTTGTCCAGGCTATATGATCATGGTGCAAAGGATGAAGCCGCTTAGCACTTGCTTGTGTCGATTGACAAATTTTGTAACAGCGCAAGAGACGACGTGATCATCAGTTGGCTGGGAACAGAGGTGGGCTTGTGAATCGCTGCCAGGAGCCTGAGGTACAATCCATTGAGATCGCTGCTCTATTTTGATCTAATTTCTACTCTTAAGCCGTACATTCAGAGGCTTTTTCTCCCATAAGATCCATGATTTCTGATCTTCCCATTTGTCAATAGGACCCTCGGCCTCGAAATCAAACGCCCAAAGAAGATGGGCTAGGATGAGTCGCATTTCCAAGTACGCGAGGTTGCGACCCAGACAGTTTCGTGGGCCGAGCGAGAACGGGTTAAAGGCTGACGAGGATGATGATGATGTTGAAAGATGAGCGCCCTTTGAGGTTGAAGAGTCTGAAAGCCAGCGGGATGGATCGAAGGCCGAGGGAGAGTTGGGAAAGTTCAGGCTGGAGCGATTGGAGGAGAAGCCTGAAGCCGACACGAAGGTCCCGCCGGGCAACCAGTGCCCTGAGATTTCTGCACCATCGGGAGGTACCACGCGAGGCATACCTAGAGCAACGGGCGGACACAAGCGAAGACCTTCTTCGATTACAGCGCCGAGGTAGGTAAGATTGATGATTCGCTCCGAGGTGATCTCTGATGCGTGCCGGAAGGAGGAGCGAATCTCCTCTGCTAGTCTGAGCATGGTGTCCGGATTACGCAGCAGATTTCCTATGATTCCGGCTAGAGCCGTAGCCGTCGTTTCGCTACCAGCCACCACCAGTACCCTCATCGTAGCTTCAATCTCGGGCACGCTCATACCTTTATCGTCGTTATAGCGAAGGACGTAGGTCATAAAGTCATTCTTCTGTGTATCCCCCAAAACGCCTTGATCGAGACGGCGATGGATCTTCTCATTCGCCATGTTTGCATGTTCCGCACGCTTTTTCAATAAACTCCTTGGCAGCAGCATTCTCAGCGGCTTACCCAAACCAAGTAAACGCAGCGAGACGAGAAGAGTTGCAGCTTTGAATTGAGTGAATAGTATTGCTACCCAGCCATGATATTCTCCATCCTCAAGGCAGCGAAACGACTCGCCCAAACCCAAATCTCCCACAATATCGAACGTTGTGAAATTAAGCCACTTGACAAGGTCAACCACTGCCGTCTCCGGAGACGAGGCGCACTTGTGTAAGCGATGGACTAAGAGATCAAGGTACGATTGTAAGAGGTACTCCTGCTGGCGGAGGGCCCGCTCAGAGAAGGCATGGGATAGAAGTCGGCGGTAGCGGGCGTGGTCTGCGTCATTCGCGCTTAGGATGGAGTGAATACCATTATCGCCCGGGGCCATCCATAACGGATTTTTGGGGAAATTGGGTTGACCTTGGTGGTGGCTATAAATGTTCTGCCAGGCACGAGCATCGATAAAGGAGAGTTCGTTCGGGGCCAGGCGAACGATGTGGCCATAGCGCTGGTGTAGCTGGTGGGTTCGTAGAGTCAAATCACCTTTGACGAGAGTGTAGACATAGGGGATACGAGATATGGCCCAGAGTCGAGGCCCGGGAAAGCGAGATAGGGGATGAAAGTAGAGGTTATAAAGAGCTGTAAAGGCAAGGTACTATGAGGAAGTCAGCTATGCTTACTTGGCTTGAGATAGAAAGATGAACAATACCGTTATCGCAGCAACAACAGTGGCGAGCACAATTTGCGCAAGAGAAATGGGTTGAAGCATGCCAGAGTCTGTGGTGTGACTTGACCACGAAGCGTCACGTTAATCAATATTGAATGTCGACAGCTAGGGAAAGGATAGAGGTAGTGGCTCAGATGCCTTCCCTGGCGTGCATACCCATGACCGCACCTGGTCGGAGTGTTTGAAGGAGAGGTCTGCGCCATTACGCCGTTTGCTGGAGGAGATCGACTCCACATTGTTTACCTGTTGCCTGCAGCGGAGCAAGAATGATGACATCATCTCGCAGCTCGTAATCGCACGACTGGACTCCTGGTCACGTCTTTACCGAGATACCAGATTGAGGATGGGTGGTTCGCTGTGGAAACGAGGATCCTTAAATGCCAAGCCCAAGAGACCACCACAGAGATTTATATGGTTCTCCATCATCGACATGGTTGTCACTAGGTATCCTTTCGGGACTTTGTTCCTATTGATTGCGGCCTAGAGCCATCGTGGCAGGGTAACACTTTGATAGATGTTGCGGAGAAGACAGGGTGCGCATATGAATTGCTGAGGGTTCTCGCGCAGAATCACGCGTACGTGCCTTGAGACGATGGTGCAGCGGAGAGGCGGAGCAACGTGCGGTAGCTCATTTCTTGACATTGACGGTTCCTTAACGAAGGCTGAATATCTGAACAAGTCTAACCATATGTGTATTAGCGCGCCCATCTACCTCAAGTTCTTTCTTCACATGCTACCACACCGCAGCGTTCTTAGTTCAACAGCTTTACTACGCCGTACCCATCTGCACCCACATTGGACAATTGCTGATCCGATCAAGAATCCTCTTCTGCTGATCACGCCGTCTTGATCATGGTTTCCCATAGTCGAATTCCACGCCTCTCAGAAATGAGTCCGTTTAGCAGATTCAATCCCTGGGCTAATCTATGTATATGCTAGTCAAGAGCCGATGAAGGAGCTGAGAAGGCTACGCTCGCTATCAGTGCGATGTTCAAGGCATTGACGACATGCCTGAAACCTGCCATTTTGCTTGAAACTTTTCGTTCATATGTTCGGACAATCTCCCCTTCCCCTTCTCTGTTCCTAGAGTCTTTACAATCGTGAATCTGCGGTCAAGACAAACGTTATTCTCCTCTTTGGTTTTTTGGTTGCAATGGCCTCCGTCATATCTTCACTTACAGCAGGTTTGACGCCTGCTCAAATATTAACCCTCAAGGGCCAAAATCATGATACAGAAATCTTCACTTGTGCTGCCGTCTTCTCAGCTCTTGCACTCTTCGCGGTCGTTGTTCGTGTGACATCCAAGCACATGAAGAGCGTCACCGTGGGAATCGATGATGTGATGGTTGTTGTTGCACTGGTAATAATTGCATCTTTACTGTTCCCCAACATAAGACCTGCTAGGTCCCAGATCAAAGCTGATCTACCTTTACTCAATAGGTACTTACTTTGGCTCAAACGATATTCATTTGCTATGGTAAGAGACAGCATTCCCGTGTAGTGCATCGTGCTGGCTAATCTCTGCCTCAGGCGTGCGACATTACGGAGTTGGTCGACACTTATGGACCTTGGACAAAGAGCAAATTGTCATGTTTCACAAGGTCAATACAACACGCTCAAAGCTGCCCCCGCGAGCACCGCACTAATATCGATGACCAGCTCTGGTACACAGCCGGCACCCTCCAGTGCACCGCTCTCTTCCTAACGAAAATCTCACTCCTGATACTATTCTATCGCATCTTCGTCACTCCCGCATTTCGCCTCGCTACGAAGGTTCTGGGAATCATTATGGTTTTCTGGTGGATTGGCACCATCCTTGCAGATACATTGATATGCATCCCGATTGAGCATAATTGGAACCCTACCATTCCAGCACACTGTGGTAACAAGCAACTGCTCGCCATAATACCGCCAATCCCTTGGATCGTCACTGATCTCGTGATTTTGCTCATGCCACTGCCAATGGTGTGGAAGTTACACCTGCCACGTCTTCAGCGAGTGGGGTTGGTGGGCTTATTTTTGCTTGGTGGCTTGTGCGTTCCGGATTCTCCTACCAAATCCTCTCAGGAATTGCTAATCGGTCTTGAAATAGTGCACTCGTATCTAGCTGCGTCCGTTACAGCACTCTTTTCTTCCAGCACAATGATGTAACATGTGAGCTTTGCTTCCTATAACCCGGTCGTATCGCCCGTACCATCCTCATCATTGAGGCATAACTTTCATCACTACACCGACCATACACTAACCCCTTAACTAGACTACATCACCGAAGCAACCATCTGGACAATCATCGAATCCGACGTCACCATCATATCAACCTGCCTCATCGTCTCCAGACCCTTATTTCTGAAGCTCTATCCGTCCAAACTAGTCACAGTGATTCGAGAAAGAATCTCAACAAGCAGAAAGTCTTCTTCCAAGTCATCGAGTCAGAGCCAGAGAAGATTGCCTCTGTTCAGCAGTTTCAGACGGATGACAGAAACCCCACCTGCGGTCACCGCGGCGTCTTTCGGTGCGCCCTTCGATTTTAAGTTCGATACGGAGAGCGGTCTAGACCTGGTACATGAAAAGGGCAGGAATGACCGATACTAGGCATCGCCCCTTCCTTCAGCATCAAAATCATTTTTTTGCAATGATCACATTTCAGCCTTTGGGTCAGGTCAGCCCTCCACGCAACCCGCAGTCGGTGAATGGTATGCTGAAGTGATGGCCCGAATGATGATATCTATGTCCCGGTCGCGCAGTCTACGGACGAAAGCGATAGTCAAGTACCAGCGCCGTCACAAATACTTGAAATGCCAAAAGTCATCCCCAACGTCTCAATCGAAAGCCCCGGGACGTCCCAGTCCTGCTACATTGGCGATCAAAGCAAGCAACGCTACTTCGTCGTCTCGCCGCGATGGATCGGATGCATCAAGCAAGGCATCCATCCACATCTCTTCTGCCTCGGGCGTAATATCTGGAACGGAGACATTGCAGTACTCGACCAATTCGTTTATCGTCTATGATGAAACGGGTTCTCCACCAACACTTCGCGGCAGGTTCAAGTATTCCGCACCATACCTACAGCGTATCCAAACCGAATATCCCAAAGATCCCTCATCTCCAATCGTCTCAAAAGCGCGATGGGGTTCCAACAATTCCGAACCCCTACCGTAGTCGCCCAAACCTCTCCTCTCACCTTTATATATCTTATCTTACTTTCATCTGTTAACAGAGTGACCGGGTATGGTACATTTTAAATAAAATCATTCATAAATATCCGCGTACCCTACCACTAATCTACTTTCCCTCCATCTCATCTCCTCTCCCCTACTCTCACCCCATCTCCTCTCCGTCCACCTCCTCTCCTCTCCGTCCATCTCCTCTCACCCCACCCCATTCCATCACAAATAAAAGGGTACAGTACAGTCCCTACCAACCTACCAATCAACCCCAAAATCCCCATATCAGCTTATCCTATACCCCGGGCCCCCCTCCCACACTCCTCTCCGTTCATCTCCCACCCTATCTCCTCTCACCCCATCTCCTCTTACCCTATCTCATCTCCTCTCACCCCATTCCATTCCATCACAAATAAAAGGGTACAGTACAGTCCCTACCAACCTACCCATCAACCCCAAAATCCCCATATCAACTTATCCTATACCCCGGCCCCGTCCCCCACACTCCTCTCCACTCTCTTCACCACATGAATCTCCACCCTCCACCACACCAGTGCAAACCCCATCCACCCCTCACCCCTTAACCCCTACCCTCCCATCTAATCCTCATCCCTTAAAAAACCACCCACTCTCTCCACTCTCCACTCCCCACTCTCCACTCCCCAAGTCCTCAAAACCCGATCCGAAACCCGTACTGAATGGAAAGGTGATAAAAGGCGTATGGATTATAAAAGCTCCACTACTATTACGTTAGATTACAGTGAGTGAGGAAGGGCGCTGGAGTAGGTACGTCATTGGGCAATAGTCAGATTCATTTCTATATACAAACACCACGAATAAAAACGTGATGCATAAGACGCTATATATCGACATTATGTCCCCCTCTTCCACCCCCCATCCCCCCACATCCATCAACCCGGCCTACCGCCCAAACTTCTTCAGCTCCATATACCTCAGCGGCGGAAACACCACGCCCGCAAACGCAATCGCCATCCACGCCCCGATATCGCCCCCATAGCCTCCGATCTTCAGCGCGACGGGCCCCGCATACCAAACCTGATACATCCCGATAATCGCCCCGGCCCACCCGACCAGCCACGCAAACAACGCCGCCGCACCGATTGGTAAACGCTTCTTATCCTCCCACGCCGTCCAATCGAACGGCACGCCTCGCAGTTTGTGGAACAATAAGTGTTCCTCCAGCGCGATCATGATCCACGGACAAACCCAATAACTCATAATCGGCAGGAAATTCTCAAATACCGCAAACAGATGATTGCGCCCCGCGACCGACAGCGCCAGTTCCACAAACGTGATGCCCACGCACCACAGCCAGCGCGGAACCGCCTTCGCATACCGACCCAGCACCTGAATTGTCAGCGCCGCGGCGTAGGTGCAGGGCGCGTTGTTGGTCACAGAGCCCAGGGCGAGGATGACGACGCAGAAGCGACCGAAGCCGCCGAGGCCGTTGTAGGCCTGTAGTAGCAAGGCGCCCGAGGAGATGCCGTAGGCGGTGCCCCATTCCGGGACGGATGCGACGCCGGTCGCGATGCCGACGCCGACGATGTTGCAGAAGATCAGGGCGAGCCAGGTGCCGGACCAGGTGGTGAAGAAGGTCGCCCATTTGGAGGTGGTGGTTGGGTAGTAGGAGTAGAAATCGGCACCGATGGCTGCGAAACCGATGACGCTGTCGCACGGAGTGGTATTAGCTTTAGCAACAGACCAAAATCACGGTGATCGAGCTCCATTGCGGCCTCATCAAAATGGAGGAACACTAACCTAGCGAATTCCAAGGCGAAGAAGGAGCAATGGTTTGCGGTGATGGTGCCAGAGGGGCCGACAGAGGCTAAGGACGTATCGAAATGTTTGGCGGATTTGGCGTATAGGGTGATAATAGCGACCATCTGTGGGATAAATGCATATCTAAATCGCCGTAAGCCAGATTGCTTTTCCAGAAGAGAGGATGGAGCGCACCTCTCGACAGTATGGAGAACGGCGATTCCAAAAGTGGCAATGATGCCAATCAACAGCGCGGCCACAACACAACCCACGGCGATTGTCAAGCCGCCGCCGTTGATGGCCGAAAACATTTGACCAGCGATGATGCAACCGATGGTTCCCCAGCCTACCTGCATGATCACATTGAGGATACAGGCGATCTTTGAAGGCCAGTAGCCCATGAAGTATCGACCGACAATCTGGCGCGTAAGTCATATATCAGCCAACAACTTCAATCATCCCTTCGGCCCACATTGGAGTGTCAGGCGACTTCAGACATGTACTGAAGCTCCGCCGAGTCTAAGATGGGCCTCCCCGTCCACACGTACCATCGTTCGATTCCCACTTTCCGGTCCGAAGGTGGACGTATAGGAGGGTCCACAGGCCGAAAGACCAGTCGCAAAGATGACAATGCAGATTGAATCCACCCAGCCAAGTTGGAAGAGCAAAGGCCCCAGCAGCCCCGTAATGATATTGGTTGCGGCCAAGTTCATACTGAACCACAGCAATGCCATCTGCAGATAGCCGCGCAGGCCGCCATTGTGTTTCTCCTCCGGCAACACACGGGTGATACCGCGAGCTTCAAGCCCAGCAAGACCCTCGACCTTTGCGTTCCATCTGGCAAAAGGGCCTTTGAGCTGAGGAGTTGGGGCGATGTCATGCTGTTCCGAGGAGCCCAATGAAGGGGATTTATCGCTGCTGATGACATTGACCTCGCTGGCCTTCAACTCGCCCCGTTTCTCTGGGTCGTTCTCCGGAACCTGATGGGCACCAGGGTGATTGAGAAGTGTCATGGTCTATGGAGGGGTCGGAGGACGGTGGAGGTGAGGTTGAAGATGGCGGAAAAACAGGCAAGGTATCTCTGGACGCACTGGCCCAGACTTTGTCCTGAGCCGAAGACTACCTATCGATCCGCGACTGAGGCATGTTCCAAGCTACTAGAACTAGTTCTAGTAGAGTAGTGGGGGCAACATGCTCTACTAAGGTAGCAGAACTAGAAAACCTTGCCCTGTAGCAGGATACCATGGCGTTCAATATCGATTGTGGGGCAGAGTTGGTGCACGGCTCAATCGGCCTGGCATTTTCACGTGCAATTCGCAGCAAATTGTCAATCTTCTAGGCTTGATCGAGTCAGGGTCTGTGGTAGCAGAGGGCTAGTGAGAGCTTATTGCCTATTGGTGCCGAACATCTTGAAGTCCTGCCACGGTTGACATTACCTTAGTGAAAGTCGGGGTATATCATCGCGATATGGACGAACAAGATGATGCCAAACCCAGTGACCAGGATATACTGATGGCGGGTGGTATGTGATCAAGGATAAACGAGATGGCTTATCGGAGGTTTGCTCACACTTCCCATCCTAAGGTAGTGAATACAGACAGAGAGAGGAGCAGGCTTTCCGCTTTGTTATGATCAGGGTTAACCCTTCCCATGAAGGCGCCACTCAAAGTCTAACATGAGCATTCGGAGCCGACCATCTTAGCCGGGATTGGACTCTCAAGCCTGCCACCCTGCCAAGCCTTCTGATGTTAGTATGACGCTAGAGTGAGGTCCCCTTCCTTCCGCATCGCCCGCATGGAAGACGCCTTGACCCTTCTTGACTTCTTGAGAGTGAGTCTTGACCGTTATCGGAGATTTCCAGGGTCAAGGGCCTTGTCCCTTGTCAGCCTCTTTCCCCATAACTTTAAAGCCCCTTGTCGTGCATGACAATAGCCCCCGTTATGCAACTTCATCCTTCTTGCAAATCTTCAGGGGATGCTGTGCATAATCGTTCCATCACGAATTGCCTCATAGCGATTCTCAACATATTGGAGGCCAAGGTACTGTATTCTACGGAGCTACAACTGATCGTGATCAAGACTTGCGGCCCCTAACCTGACTTTTCCGGGGGAAACGGACCGCTGTGGTGCGACGTTGAGAGTTCGGACTAAATTCTTCACCATTTCGACCTTCAGACTCTAGCAAGGAGGGACAAAACGCAAAACGTAAGACCAAAATTGTGCTCTTCTTCTCCAAAGAGGAAACCCGGTCCCCATTTCAAGATCTTTAGACTGCCAAGGTCCTTCACCAATCGGTTGGGCCAGAGAGCGTCGAGACTATCAATGGCAACAGTTGTGAAGGGTCTTGAGATGTTCACTCAAGACGTTGCTGTTCTTTGGACGAAGTACCATAGCTTGCCTTCCATGGTGTGTCGAACCTGCGATTTGTTGATTCATACCTTCGTATGCTGTGTCAGGATATTCGTAGCTTGTGCCGAAAGGTACCGTCAGGTACTCCAACCAGGGCCAAGCCTCGGAACTGGTTCTACTAACGTACGTAGCGCATGGTCTATGCTGATTTAGCCTCGTTGGGCCGGTTGTACCTTTCGTTGATGCTTTAGATGGTCCAGTCTTGTCGGCGGAACGGCAGCTCTTCTCCTTCCCCTTCCAACTTTTGACTTTGGGTGGTGATTTGGGCGAACGTGGGAATGGTTCCGGACACGCGATCTAGCCGTGTGGCTTCATTAACACCTTTGTTATTATGAAGGTGAAAAGGGTTCAGTTATTAATGGTAGAGGTCCATCAGATATATGGCTCTCCTTCCACTGACACGTTTTTGCTAGTCCGCTGCTGAAGGCATTCCTTCGTACACATTGCAGCCCTCGTTCGGGCATACATTCATTCGTCCTGCTTCATCATGATCCCTGGTGGACAATCCGTCGTTGATGAGTGTTGGGCACTGTTGGCCATTGTGCTCATCATCTTTGCATGCAGAGTGTAAGCTTCCCCTTCTTCACGAGCTTAGTCCCCGAAGTTCGTGATCAAAGAAATGACTGACAGCTTGTATCTTCTACCAACAGAGCCTCGCGCAGGATTCTGCTTGGCTCTTTCAAGAACCTCCAGATCGATGACTACCTCATGACATTGAACATTGTACGGCCCCCGTAGGACATGGCTCTGTCCATGGCTGGCCTGACTGTCCTTCCTCACTAAATCTCAATAGGCTATGTTCATTATCGTCATTGTCTCCATCTATCTGCAATGCGTGTGGGGCAATAACTATGTCACCCCAAGCGATGTGGTCGGCTGGACTCCGCAGCAATATCACGACGCGATCGAAGGGGCCAAGTGGGGTGTAGCTATGGAGACCAACAAGATTACCTGCGTTTGGGGTTGCAAAGCATGCCTTCTAATTCTTTACGCTAGCATGACGTAAGTCTTCACTCTCAGCTCAAGACACTTTGCGGCTGCACAGACCAAGATCATTTCCACACCCTAGGGACAGTCTTTAGTCGAGGAAAGCTGCTGACAGGTTTTGCCCATGCCAGGAAAGGATTGCCGAAGTATCACAGGGCTGTCATGTTCGTGGCCGTCTACGTGGCCCTTGGATATACCGTCGTTATGGCCTGCTTTTTCTTGGCCTGGTGTAAACCGTTCCATGCCTATTACGATGTGATCCCTCTCCCGGAGTGGCAGAGTACGTCTCTCTTCGCTATTCACCCAAATGGATTACTGACCACTCTGCCATTGAAACAGCACAATGCATGACCTACCGAAGCCATATGATCCTCGATGCCTGCTTCAACATCACTGGGGACGCAATCATGCTCTGCTTGCCTATTCCACTTGTGATCAAGGCTAGAGTGCCACTGAAGAGGTAGGCACTAATGCTACATTCGGAAATTTATTGTCCACGTTCTCACCAACTCACAGGAAGCTCACTCTTGTGGCCGTATTCAGTCTTGGATCCCTGGTGGTAAGCTGTACCTACATATGCGTTGGCATCTTACGAGTATTGACACAATATAGATCCTCTGCGCCATCCTCAACCGAATCACAAACTTCACTGCTCCCTATGGTTCACTGATCTACCTGAACTGGTACGCAGGCGAAACGGCGACCGCAGTGGTCGTCGCCAATGTGCCACACTTGTGGCCAATCATCTCGCGTGTCTTCGGCCTCGGTGCGTTCAAGCAAGTCAACGGCGGCCCTAATGGCTCCAATCAATATCCTCTCCACGCCCAACGCCATGCTGGCCGTATGTCGAGCAATCGAAGAGAGAAGTTCGACATTGATGGATATGTTCCGACCGGTAGCGATGAGCGGATCGCCACCAATGGGGATAAAGATGCACAGTGGGGCTATGCGAAGGATTCAGCTACGAGCCAGTCCAGTGAGGATATTGAGCTGGGCCAAGGATATACGACGACGGTTCTGGGTGGCAGAAATGGCAGTGTGGGCAATGCAGGACTGGTGGTTGAGAGAAAGGGATCAGCCGATTGGGATACCGAGGCAACTGACCCTGAAAAGAAGGGCCATATCGTCAAGACAGTCCACATCGATCAACGTGCCAGCGGAACCCCTTGAGAAACCGTGATTGAAATATCAAGGATGAGGATGGGCCTCCTGAACTTTATCAGTTCTATTGGAAGGCGGCATGTCCCGCTTGGAAGGACGTTCCATATTGATGTACAGTAGCCTGCTAATGTGATATGATGAGACAGGATTTTGGCGGCGGACTCGTGGATTTGAGTCATGTACGCTATGTGATCGCTTGTATATACCAGTAAATAGTCGACGGGCTCGTTTCATGCGGCCGAATACTCTGATACCAATGCCAGCAGATCAGCTATTTCCCGATTCTTTGCATCATAATTACCTACACGCCTGGATTTCAAAATGCCTCGCCAACCGCCTCAATCTATTAGATGGAATACCTTACCATTCAACATCAATCTCTCGATGTATGTACTCCTGTTCATCTCCGTACGGTATCCAGCCACCAACCAGCCTTGCCGGGTAGAATAATACAACATATGGGGAGGCGGAGTTGGCTGGGCGATGGCTGGAGTGGAGAGTATTACTTCCGGAAGTAAGGTAAGATAAGTAAGCTACGTAAGGTATTGTTCGAAGACAACATAATTCATGAGCTGATTTTTTTTGGGGGATACTAATTCACGGCAAGCGGGCGTCTCCGGGTGATGTTGACCGCTACTACGTTATCATTCTCCTCGATCAGAGAAAAAGATCACACCATCTATTATTCTGTGTTGGATAGATACCATGCACCACATCTCATCCCAAAACTCAATCCCTACATACCCGAGTACATTCGCTGCAAGGCATCCCAATGGTCGCGAAAGTGTGAACTCGGAACATCCACCCGGAAACGCAACAGATAGCCATGAGATTTCGAATCCACTTCTCGTCGATATTCCTTCCATAAGAAAACACCACTCGTTGTGAGAACATCTGATCTGTGTCTCCGATGGGGCTACGGACACTACTAAACGCTGGTGGACCTATCTTGTGGTAGAGCGTCAATGGTTTACCGGATTACAAGAATGTACGAAGATACGTTTACGGCTTTCTGATGAGGTAGCCAGTGTTTTTCAATACCTCCATAGAGACCCTTCGCTCTGCTCGGCATATCAGTCATTTGAATATAGCCGACAAAACGGCACCGATTGTATTTTAAAAAGCTGGTCCTTTATATTGGAAGAATACCTCATCCCGGTACGTACTGGCACGCCCCATCAATCCAGAGAATGTTACCTCCCCATTACCAGCACTCTCATCACGGCGAAGATACTCGGAACGAAGACCAGCTGATCGGGAATCCTACAACGCCGCATTCGTAATCATCCGAAGCATCAGGTCACGAGGATCACAACTAAGAACGACCAGGTTCGTTTCAGAATCCTATCCCTTGCCATCATGCTAAGGCGATCTCAACACCATCTTCGCTAGCAGAGTTTGGCGAAACTATCATAACCTGGTCTCCGTGGACATCTGTTAATCTCATTCCCCTAACAAAGCAAACGAATACAGTGCACTGGTATAGCTGGAATGGACATGGTCTCTCTGCTTAATCCTCGAGCCCAGGATCATTGTGGTACGCACAGACGATGGAAGAACTTGTTGATAGGAGAAGAGAAGCAGATATGATCATCGTCGAAGGAACAATCGCGGTTGTTACTACAGAGTAGCTGGGATTGCAACGCCGCTCAACGGGAATTATCTTGCACAGATACTTGACAGTCACGTCTCTTAAACCCGCAACAAGAACCTCTGTATCAACTCCATCCATTGCAGAATCCTCAACACATCTCCACTAACATCTACCCTCCCTATCGACCAATAGAATACAACCAACTGACAAAAATCAATCACCAACATCCAAATTCAAAGCACTACGCATCCTACGCTCCATCTCACTTCCTACCCACGTTCATACCCCCTACCCTATAGAAAAGACTCAATAACCCCCTTCCTACCACCACATGCCCAACGAATCGCATGAGAGATTCACAAAAAGGCTATCCTTCTACAAAGCTCCCAAACGCCAAGAATCAATCCAGAAACTAAAATCAATATAACCATTTATAACATCCATATCCATACCACTCACCACTCACCCATCATCCACCTATCAACCACCCATCACCCATCACTTAATCACCCATCACCCATCCCCCCCTCTTCCCATCAACAACCCATCTCCATCTCCATCTCCATCTCCATCCCAAATACCCCCCCCCCTCTTCCCCCCTCTCTGTACCTCCCACATATCCCAAACCTCCATCAACCCCACCCTCGCAACAATCCCAGTCCTCAAACGGTATTTACTGCGTAGACAGTAGAAGGAATGGCTATGTTACGGTCACCGTTTGGGATAAGATATTTCATGTTTATGTGTATGTGTTCGTTGATTATTCTAGGGATTATGAGATTGGGTATTGGGA